>Ga0316206_1000350_pt1 | contig 69613 bp, 65 predicted proteins | sample 6monthpyrite_MG_FD_204942 | JGI IMG/M metagenome (GOLD analysis project Ga0316206, IMG submission 204942) | Microbial mat bacterial communities from mineral coupon in-situ incubated in ocean water Damariscotta River, Maine, United States -... | ecosystem: Environmental > Aquatic > Marine >...
CCAGCGGTTCTTCGATTACGCTGACCAGCATCACCGTGGGCGCAACGCTCTTGAATAGCAACAGCCCCCGTTCCATCGCCCGCTCCGCCGTCTCCGAGCCGTCTAGCCCTATCATGACTTTCATTACACACTTCTCCTCTTGCTTTCCATCCCGTCCCGCCGGACAGGAAAATGCCCTGCCGTCCGCCCCCCTGAAGCACGAGCCGGACAACAGGCCCCTTATACGGTTAACACCTCGTATTCGTACTTCGCCACCTCTCCGCTCACGCGCGCCGCCCAGGGGTCTTTCTCGACTTGCAAGGCGAACAGCAGCCGCTGGTACAAGGCGCCGCGCTTTTCCGCGTCGTCCACGACGTTCGTCTTGATATAGTCCAGCCCCACCCGCTGCACCCAATGGACGGTACGGTCGAGATAGCGCGCCTCTTCCCGGTACAGTTGCAAGAAAGCGCCACTGTATTCCAGCACTTCCTCGACAGTAGATACCTTGACGAGAAACTGCGCGACCTCGGTCTTGATGCCGCCGTTGCCGGCGATATGGATTTCCCACCCGGAATCGACCCCGATTATGCCCACGTCCTTGATCGCCGCTTCGGCGCAATTACGCGGGCAGCCGGAAACCGCTAATTTCACTTTATGGGGCGCCCACATTTTCCACAGGGTTTTTTCCAGAGTGACGCCCATGCGGGTGGAATCCTGGGTGCCGAAACGGCAGAATTCCCGGCCGATGCAGGTTTTTACCGTGCGCAGCGCCTTGCCGTAGGCATGGCCGGAAGGCATGTCGAGATCCGCCCAGATTTTCGGCAAGTCCTCTTTTTTTACCCCGAACAAGTCCAGGCGCTGGCCGCCGGTCACCCGCACCATCGGCACGTGGTACTTGTCCGCCACGTCGGCGATACGCCGCAACTCCGCCGGATTGGTCACGCCGCCCCACATCCGCGGCACCACCGAGTAGGTGCCGTCTTTCTGGATGTTGGCATGGGCGCGCTCGTTGATGAAACGCGACTGCGGGTCGTCCTTCGCCTCGCCCGGCCAAGCGGCGATCAGATAGTAATTGATTGCCGGACGGCAACTGGCGCAACCGTTGGGGGTGCGCCATTCCAGGAAATGTATCGCCGTGGGAATCGTCAGCAGCTTATGTTCGCGGATGGCGGCGCGCACTTCCTCGTGCGTATGGTCGGTGCAGCCGCACATCGGCTTCGTTTTGGGCGAGGTGGAATAGTCGCCGCCCAGGGTAGAGGCGAGTATCTGCTCGACCAGGCCGGTGCAAGAACCGCACGAGGCGGACGCTTTGGTGTGCTGGCGCACATCCTCCACGGTGAACAACCCTTTTTCCTTGATCGCCTTGACGATAACGCCCTTGGTGACGCCGTTACAGCCGCACACCTCCATTGCATCGGCCATCATCGCCGCTTGGGTCTGCCCTTGATGGCCGCCAGTGCCAAAACCGCCCTGGCCGAACATCAAGTGATCGCGAATGTCGCTGATGTTGCGCCCTTCCCGCAACAACTGGAAATACCAGGCGCCATCGGCGGTATCGCCATAGAGCACCGCGCCCTCGATTTTATTGTCGCGCACCACCAGCTTCTTGTAGACGCCGCCAACCGGGTCTTGCAGGACGATCTCCTCGGCGCCGGCGCCGCCGCTGAAATTACCCGCGGAAAAGAGGTCGATGCCGCTGACCTTGAGCTTAGTGGACACCACGGAGCCGGTATAGCGGCCAATACCCATTTCCGCGAGATGGTTGGCGCACACCTTGCCCATCTCGAACAATGGCGCCACCAGGCCATAGCTCGTCTTGCGGTGGGCGACGCATTCCCCCACCGCGTAAATACGCGGATCGTACGTTTGTAAAGTATCGTTCACGACAATGCCGCGATCGCAATAAATACCGGCGGACTCGGCCAGCGCGGTATTGGGGCGAATGCCCACCGCCATCACCACTAAGTCGGCGGCCAACTCGCCGCCGTCCTTAAAGCGCACGGCGTTGACCCGGCCTTTCGCCCCGACCAGCGTTTCCGTCTGGGATTGCAAGCGGAACTTGAGACCTTTCTCCTCCAGCGCCTGTTGCAACAAGCGCGCGGCGCTCTCGTCCAACTGTCGATCCATCAGCCACGGCGCGAGATGCACCACGGTCACGTCCATGCCGCGCAGTTTCAAGCCATTCGCCGCCTCCAACCCCAACAACCCGCCGCCGATCACCACCGCATGGTGATATTTGGCGGCAGCGGCGGACATTAACTCCACATCACGAATATCGCGGAAACTAATGACGCCCTCCAAATCGCGGCCGGGAATCGGCAGCACCACCGGATTCGACCCGGTCGCAAGCAACAGCCGGTCGTAGTCGGCGGTCGTCCCGTCCGCGGCGACGACCTGCCGGCGCTTACGGTCGATATGGGTCACTTTTTTATTGAGATGGAGCGTAATGCCGTTCTCGGCGTACCAGTCCACATCGTTCAGCATAATGTCTTGCAGCGTTTGCTCGCCCGCCAGCACCGGCGATAGCAAGATGCGGTTGTAGTTGGCATGGGGCTCGGCGCCAAACACCGTTATGTCGTATAGGCCGGGGGCGATCTTCAGCAATTCTTCGAGAGTGCGCACGCCCGCCATACCATTACCCACCATCACCAATTTTAATGTCTTCATCTCTTGCTCCTTCCCATCGATGCTTATCTGTCAGCCGATGCTGCGTCTTTCGCCGCGACGATCCGTTTTAGCTCCGGTAGACAGGAGCCGCATTGGGTGCCGCACTTGAGTATGTCCTGCAACGCCGGCAAGTCGCCGCCTTGCGCCAGGGCGTCGTGTATCGCTGTTTCCGACACGTTGTGGCAAACGCAGACCGTCTTGCCTTGGCGGCATCCGTCCGGCGGTTCGGCCGCCGGCGCCAACAGCCACGCGCGCACGGTATCGAACGCCAATCCGGTGACCATCGCCTCCTTCAGCCACCCCTGCGCCGCAGTTTCGCCAGTCAGGCGCACGCCGGTGACTTGACCGTCGGCCACCAGCACCCGCTTGGAAATTCCACGGCGGACATCGCGGTAACTCAGCACCGACACGTCGTCCCCCATATCCAGCAAGCGATCCATCTGAGCGATCAGCGCATCGTCCACCGCGCTCTCGCCCGCCGCCCGCAATACCATCACGGCGGTCGCTTGATCCGTCCCGGCCAGACCGAGACTGGCGTAAGTGAAGTGTTGCAATAGCGACTGTAGGCGATGCATATGGTTAACCGCGTTCCCCTTGCGCAACACCACCATCTCCCACGGCAGCGCCGCCTTTTCGACCGTGACCGCGGCATGTTTCAACTCCGGCTGCTTCGATCGAGGGTCGAACGTCTCCAGTGTCAACGCATTCCCGCCGGCATCCGCGGTAAAACGGCTACCCCAGTGCATCGGTAAAAATACCTGGGTCGCCTGAATGTCGCGAGAAGCGGCGGCTTTTACCTTGATTTCGCCGCGGCGGCTTTTCACACTGACGATATCGCCATCGGCAATACCGCAGCGCGCCATGTCTTCCGGGTTCATCGCCAACGTCGCCGCTTCCGTATGATTAAAGAGCCGGGCAACCCGGCCGCTACGGCTCATGCCATGCCATTGGTCTCGTATCCGCCCGGTCATCAAATGAAAGGGATAACGGCTATCCGGCTGCTCCGCCACCGGCTGCCATTCGGCGCAGAAAAAGTGCGCGCGGCCGTCGGTAGTGGGAAAATGGCCATCGGTGTACAACCGTGGCGTCCCGGTCGTTGCCCCCTCGGGAAAAGGCCATTGCTGCGGCCCTTGGGCGTCGAGCACGGCGTAACTCAGCCCCGTTATGTCCAGGTCGCGCCCCCGTGTCGTTTCCCGATGCTCGTTGAATATCTCTTCGGCCTGTTGATAGGGAAACAATCGGGAGGCGTCGTCACCGTCCAGCCGCTCGCCCAGCCGGCGGGCGAAATCCACGGCAATTTCCCAGTCCTGGCGCGCGGCCTCCGGTGGCGGCAGGGCCGCTCGCACCCGACTAATGCAGCGCTCGGAATTGGTCACCGTCCCTTCTTTTTCCGGCCAAGTCGCGGCAGGCAGCAGCACGTCGGCGTAAGCGGCGGTCTCGGTGGTGCAGAACGCCTCCTGTAGCACGACCCAATCCACCCGCTCCAGCGCCTGACGCACCAGTGCTTGGTTCGGCAGCGATTGGGCGGGGTTGGTGCAGGCGATCCATAACGCCCTGATCTCGCCGCGGGCCGCGGCCTCGAACAATTCCACCGCGGTTTTGCCGGGCTTGGCGGCAATCGACGGCACTCCCCACAATTTCGCCACTTCGGCGCGGTCGGCGGGGTTGGCGGGATCGCGGTGCGCGGACGACAAATTGGCCATGCCGCCGACTTCGCGTCCACCCATGGCATTGGGCTGCCCGGTCAGGGAAAAGGGGCCGGCGCCGGGCTTGCCGATCTGACCGGTGGCCAGGTGCAGGCTAATCAGCGCGGCGTTGTTGTCGGTACCGTGAATCGACTGGTTCAGCCCTTGGCAATAGAGAGATAATGCCGCGCCGGATTCGCCGAACCATCTCGCCGCCTGCACCACGGCGGCTTCGGGAATACCGCACAGTCGCGCCACGGTCTTGGGAGTGTACTCATGGACGGCCGCCTTCAACTGCGCGAACCCTTCGGTATGGCCGGCGATGTACGCCCTATCGCACCACTCTTCCCAAATCAGCACATGGAGCATGCCATTAAACAACGCCACGTCCGTTCCCGGCTGAATCGCCAAGTGCAAATCGGCGGCGGCGGCGGTGTTGGTTTTGCGCGGATCGGCCACAATCAGCTTACACGCCGGATTGGCGGCGCGCGCCGCTTCGATTCGCTGGAATAGAATCGGGTGGGCGTCGGCGGTATTGGAACCGGCGATAAAAATGCATCGGGCATGGTGAATGTCATCGTAACAAGCAGGTGGCGCGTCCACGCCGAGAACCGTTTTGTAGCCCGCGACCGCCGAGGACATGCACAACCGCGAGTTGGAATCGAGATTGTTGGTGCCAATCAGGCCCTTGGCCAGTTTATTGAAGACGTAATAATCCTCGGTCAACAGTTGGCCCGAGAGATAGAAACCCACGCTGTCGGGGCCGTAGTGGCGGATGGCGGCGGCGAACCGGTCCGCCGTGAGATCCAACGCTTCGCTCCACGCCACCCGCTGCCGCGCCTCGCCCCGACGGCGGCGCAATTCAGGATAAAGCGCCCGTCCCTCCAGGCCGGTGGTCAAATGCAGGGATGCGCCCTTGGTGCATAAGCGCCCGAAATTAGCGGGGTGCGATGGGTCGCCGCGCACGTCGGTGACGCGTCCGTCCGCCGTGGTGACGAGTACACCGCACCCCACGCCGCAAAAACAGCATATGGACTTAACCGTCTGCATAGCCAATTCTTTTACCTCGTCCTTACAATTGTAAAAACACCACGCCCGCCTCTACCTTGGCGGCGAAAGTCACAACGCTGCCCTCGTCGGGCGCAATCGCCTGGCCGTCGGCAAAGCCGACGCGCCAGCCGTGCATCGGGCAGGTCACTTGCCGGTCACAGACAATTCCCTGGGATAGCGGCCCACCCTGATGGGGACACTGATCCGCCAGGGCGAAAATTTCATCCTCGGTGGTGCGGAACAATGCAATACGCCCGCTCTCGCTTTCCACCATGCGCGCGCCCAAGACAGGAATCTCCTCCAAGGCGCAAACCTTCCGCCATTGACTCATCGTTCATTCTCCAAAAAAACAACCATGACAAAAACACCATGCGGCCGAAGCACAAGCGCCATCCTCACGCATTGCACTTTGCCAGAGCGTCCAGCGGCGCCTTGCGGCGATGCACTGTCAGCGCCTGGAGGTACGCCAGCGGTTCGTCGGGATCAAACGTCATCCCGTCGAAAAACAAGTCCGGCCCCATAGCAATCGGCTGGGAAGCGTCAGTCAGAATCCAAGGAACCGAATGCATGCCTTCCATCTTGCCGTCGATCGCCGGACAAGGCGCGCCCAGTTCGTTCGCTGCTTCGCGGTAAATATCGGTACGGTAGACTTCGATCGCGGTTTTCTTAATGTCGATAGGGTGTTCGATCTGCCCCCAGCGCAACATCTGAATCAAATACCAGGCCGCCTGGGAGCGCCATGGGAAAGTCGCCGCATAGCGGTAAAATACATTGAAATCCGGCATCAGTACTGGCGGTGCATCCTTAGCGTACTTAAACGTGCCGGTCATAGACATCTTGACGACATCCAGCGGCGCGTCCACATAGGCCTTTTGCGCGAGAATCCGCGCCACCTCCAAGCGGTTCTCCGGTTGATCCGCCCACTGATTCGCCTCGATGAGCGCCCGCACCGCCGCTTTGTGCGTATGCGGATGCCGCTCCGCCCACGCCCGATTCACACCGAATACCTTTTCCAGCTTGTTGTTCCAGATTTCGTAATTGGTGATGACGACGCGGCCGATACCCATTTCCACCGCCTGTTCGTTCCACGGTTCGCCGACACAGTAGCCGACAATATGGCCGGCCATCAGGTTAGCGACCATCTGCGGCGGCGGAACCACGATCAAACGCACGTCATGGTCTGGATCGATGCCGGCGGATGCCATCCAATAGCGGATTTCGTAATTGTGCGTGGAGACGGGAAACACCGTGGCAAAAGTCATGACCGGCCGGCCCGCCGCCTGGTCGGCGTCGATCGCTTTTTTCAACGCCCGGGCGCTGACCGGTTTTTCCTGCATGGACGCCGGGTCGGCTTCCATCATGCGCGCATACAGTGCGTTGGAAACGGTAATGGCGTTACCGTTGCAATCCATGCTGAAAGCAGTCAGCGTCGGCTTGGCGGCCGCGCCCACGCCCAGGGTCGCGGCCAGCGGCATGCCCGCCAGCATATGCGCGCCATCCAACGCGCCGACCGCCACTTTATCGCGAATATTGGCCCACGAGGCCTCCCGAGAAATCGTCACGTCGAGGCCGTGCCGGTGAAAAAAACCTTTTTCCTTGGCAATAACGATAGGCGCGCAATCCGTCAAGGGAATAATGCCGAATTTCAGGCAAATTTTTTCCAGGCCTTCCGTCCCGCCCGCCCAAGCGCCGTGCCGCACGCCCGGCGGCACGGCCGCCATCAACGCCGCGCCGCTCATCCTGCCCGCGCCCCGCCGCACCCAATCGCGCCGCCGCGAATTCTCCGGCAACGCATCGATCCGGTCCCCACCCTTCATGCTCAACCTTTTTCCAACGCACAAACAAAAATGGCGTCCCTTGGCCAGCAGAAAAATCCGTCTGACCAAGGGACGCCGTTGCCCCAGCGGCAAGCCATCGTTGGCCCGCCTATTGCAAAAACCGTTAGCCCGTCGTCGGGCAATGCAGAGAAGCGTGAACGCCATTGCCCGCGCTTCTATCGCCCTACCTCAGAGCAAGAGCCGTTCCAGGTAACGGATAATTTCGCCAACCAGTTGATATAGATCGAATAAATTGAACTATGCCGAAGGGGGCCGTCACACAACCCGGCCCCCATGGACGCACTAATTTAGTGCGCAAATAGAGAAAGACGCACAAAAACGGATGCAGGGAAGAAATCGTGAAAAAGAGCGGGTCAGCCCAGCAATTCGGCGGCGGAAATCAATTGACGGGCCATGTCGGCTAACTTGATGTGACGGTCCATGGCGAGTTTGCGCAACGACTGAAATGCCTCTTCCTCGCTTTGGCCGCGCTGTTTCATCAACAGCCCCTTGGCGCGCTCAATCACTTTGCGGTCGGCGAGCTTGGCGTGGGCGTCCCCCAGTTCGGCGCGCAGCGCGTGGTATTCCTCGAAGCTAGCGATGGCGGCGTCAATAACCGACTTGAGACGCCCCGCATCCGGCCGGTCCACGATATATGCGCTGACGCCGGCGCGAATCGCGGCACGAATTTTCTCGCTGTCGTCGTCGTGGGTAAACATGACGACCGGACGCGGCTGGTCGCGGCTGACCATGCATAAGTGCTCAAGGGTGTCGCGGCTGGGAGACTCCGTATCGATAATAATCACATCGGGGGTGTGCTTGGCGACCAGCTTAGCCAAATCCAAGGTGGACGCCACCTGCTTCACCACCCGGCAGCCGAGCCGCTCCAAGACCGCGCGCACCACCCCGGCGCGCGCCGCCTCGTTATCCACTAGCATTACTCGCAATATCTCGCCCATACAACTTAGCCCTTAGCCGCGCCATGCAACCGCCATACCGGCCATTATGACAAGGATATTCCTCGTGGTTCAACAACGACGGGGATTTCCGCCGGCCCTTTTCACTACCTGGCTGAATGGCCAGGCGATATATTATCGACACCGGCTACAGTGATATCATGCGTAGTTAGCATTTTGCTTGATATCGTTCTCTGTTGGCAAAATCAGGCGCTCGCCCAACCCATGCGGCCCCCCATGAAAAAATATCTGAAGTACGCCCTTTACACCCTGCTTGCCGTTGTCGTTCTCGGCGTGGCGCTAATCGCGATCGTCGCCGCCACCGTGAACCCCAACGACTACAAGCCGCTGATCGTTAAAACGGTGCAGAAAACCCAGCACCGCACGCTGAAACTGGAAGGCGACATCAAGCTAGCCTTCTTCCCTAAGCTGGGGATCGACTTGGGAAAAGCCTCCTTGAGCGAGCGGAACAATAGCCAGATATTCGCCGCCGTGAATGACGCGCGCATCTACGTGGCGCTACTGCCTTTACTGCGTAACGAATGGGTCGTGGACAGTATTCGCATCGACGGCTTACGCGCCCATTTAGTCCGTTACCGTAACGGTACGACCAACTTTGATGATTTACTGCACCCGCAACAAGACAACAACCACGACGCCGGCGCCGGCAAGCCCGGCCGCTTCCGCCTCGACATTCAGCACATCGCGGTTAACCGGGCGGCCTTGACCTTCGACGACCGGCAAAATGGCAAAAAATTCATGATTAGCGATTTGAGCCTGACGAGCGGCCGGCTGGCCGACAAAACACCCAGTGACATCCAGCTCGCCTTCAAGTTTAAAGGCGATGGCGCCGATCTGGCGGCCCGGCTCCATAGCAACGTGTTTTTCGACCTTGGCGCCCAGCGTTACCGGCTTCAGGAGCTAACTGCCGAAGTTAACGGTCACGCGACGAAAATCCAGCACTTGGCGTTACGGCTCAAGGGGAATCTCGACGCCGACCTTGCCCACCCATCGTTACATCTCGCCGACCTGACACTCAAGGCGACGGGACAGCGCGACGGCGACCTGAGCCTCGCGCTCGACGCGCCGCAACTGGAGATCGCCCAGAATAAGGCGTCCAGCGGTAAACTCACGCTCACCGCCGGTTTTAAGCAAGCCGCCACCGCATTCAACGCCAAACTCACCGCCCCCGGGCTGGAAGGCTCGGCAAAAACACTGCGCATTCGCCAAGCCAACTTATCCATGGATGGAAAAATGGCGGATAGCGCCTTTAGCGGCACGCTCGCCACGCCACTAACGATAAATCTAGCGGCCAAGCGGATTACCCTCCCTCGATGGGTGGCGCAGCTAACCGTGCGCAACGCCAAACTACCCGGCGGCAAGAGCGCCGCCCGCCTGCAAGGCAACGGGCAGGCAAATCTCGCGAAAGGAAACGCGCACCTGCAATTCAACGGCACGCTCGACCAAAGCAAGCTGCAGGGCACTGCGGGATTAAGCCGCTTCAACCCGCCGGCCTATACCTTCGATCTCGCGATCGACCGCCTGGACATTGACCATTATCTTCCTCCTCAACCCAAAAAAACCGCCGCACCGGAAAAACCGTTCGATTTCTCCGCGTTGCAGCGTCTCGACGCCAACGGCAAGGTACGCATCGGCACGCTGAAATTTTCCAATATCAAAGCGAACAATGTGCGGATCGATATCCGGGCGCGCCAGGGAAAACTGAACATCGATCCGATGACCGCCAGCCTTTACCAGGGAAAGCTCAAGGGCGCGGCAAGCCTCGACGCCCGCGCCACGCCACGAATCGCAACACGGCAAACCTTAAGCCACATCAACATCAATCCGCTGTTGCGCGACGCCATCGGCAAGGATTTACTGGAAGGGCGCGGCAACATCGCGCTGAACCTCACCATGACCGGTTCTACCGTCAGCGCGATGAAGCGGGCGCTAAACGGCACGGCTTCCCTCCATTTGCGCGACGGCGCGATCAAGGGCATCAACCTGGCGCAGACATTGCGTCACGCGAAAGCACGGGTGGGCGCGCTGAAAGGAGCGCGCACCCAGCCCCAGAATCTCCAGGAAAAAACCGATTTTACCGAGCTTAACGCCACGTTCCGCATCGCCAACGGTGTCGCCCACAACCGTGATCTATCCGCCAAATCGCCGCTGCTGCGGCTGGGCGGCCAAGGCGACATCGACATTGGCGCTGGCCGTCTCGACTATCTCACCAAGGTCACCGTGGTCGGCAGCTTACAGGGCCAAGGGGGCCAAGGCGCTAGCACCTTGAAGGGGGTTACCGTGCCGCTGCGCATCCGCGGCCCCTGGGATGGAATAAAATATTCACTGGATTTCAATGAATTGGGTAAATCCGTGGTCCGCCAGAAAGTGCAGGAGAAGAAAGAGCAGGTCAAAAGCCGGGTGCAAGAAGAATTAAAGAAAGGGCTGAAGGGTCTCTTCCGGTGAGAGCCTCTTTCGCCCAGCGGCTCATCCGCTGGCAGGAACAGCACGGCCGTCACGATCTGCCTTGGCAGAATACCCGCGATCCCTATGCGGTATGGCTATCGGAAGTGATGTTGCAACAAACGCAAGTGGCCGCCGTTATCCCGTACTATTTACGTTTCCGCGAACGCCTTCCCCGTCTCCGCGATCTGGCCGCCGCCAGTACCGACGAGGTATTCACGCTATGGAGCGGATTAGGCTATTACGCCCGGGCGAAACACTTGCAGAACGCCGCTCGTCTCGTGGTTTCGGCGCATCGCGGTGTTTTCCCCAGAGACTGCGGAGAAATCCTGAAACTGCCGGGCATTGGCCGCTCCACCGCCGCCGCCATTTGTGTATTCGCCTTTGGCCAGCAGCACGCCATTCTCGACGGCAACGTCAAACGCGTATTGGCCCGGCACGGCGGCATCGGCGGCTACCCAGGGCAAACCAAGGTGGGACGGCTGTTATGGGAAAAAGCGGAAGCGCTGCTGCCCACAAGAAAAATCAAACCCTATACTCAAGGATTGATGGACTTGGGAGCGACCGTCTGCAAACGCGTCAGCCCGCGCTGCACTGTCTGCCCGGTCGCTAGCGATTGCTTCGCGCGCAGCGCCGGAAAAATCGCCCATTATCCGGGCACGCGGCCCAAAAAACGGTTGCCGCAAAAAGAAACGACCATGCTCATTCTCCGTCACGGCCCCAACGTTCTGCTGGAAAGACGTCCCCAATCCGGCATCTGGGGAGGGCTGTGGAGCTTGCCCGAAGCGTGCGCCGACGACGATCCGGTGATGTTGTGCGCGAGCCGTTTCGGCGTACAAGCGCGGCGGCTGCCCGCGCTTGCCTCGTTCGACCACGCCTTTACCCATTTTCGCCTGCGCATTCATCCCCAACCCATGCAAGTCGCGCGGCTTTCCGATCTCCCACGACGTGACGGCGCGCTCTGGGTCAAGCTGAGGGATGCGGTGGACGGCGCGTTGCCCGCGCCGGTGCGCCGCTTACTGCACCAATTGCCGTAATCCGTTCCGCCTTCAGGTAAAATAGCGCTTCAGTACCGTACCCGGCGGCGCCGAGCCGCTATCCTGGAGCCCCTGACATGACCGACGCCTTGTTTCAATCGGATATTAAAACCCTGCCCCTCGTCAACCGCGGCAAGGTGCGCGATATTTACGCCGTAGACGATAGCCGCCTGCTGATTATCACCACCGACCGGCTTTCCGCCTTCGACGTGGTACTGCCCGATCCGATTCCAGGCAAAGGCCAGGTGCTCACCGCCGTGTCTAACTTTTGGTTCGGTAAATTGCGCCATCTCATCCCTAACCAACTCACCGGCGTCGCACCGGAAACGGTAGTGGCGGACAGTGAGCGCAACCAGGTTGCCGGGCGCGCCGTAGTGGTGCGCCGCCTCCGGCCGCTGCCGATCGAAGCCATTGTACGCGGCTACCTGGTGGGCTCCGGCTGGAAGGAATACCAAAACAGCGGCAGTGTCTGCGGCATCCCCCTGCCCGCCGGCCTGCGGCAAGCCGACAAACTACCCAACGCCTTGTTTACGCCGTCCACGAAAGCGGAAACCGGCGCCCATGACGAGAATATTTCCTTTGCCCGCGCCGAGGAACTGCTGGGCCGGGAGCGCGCCGCCCAGGTGCGCGACGCCAGCCTGGCGCTATATGCCGAGGCAGCGCGATATGCCGCTGGCAAGGGCATTATCATCGCCGACACCAAATTCGAGTTCGGCCAGGATGACACTGGCACGCTTTACTTAATCGACGAGGCGCTGACGCCGGACTCCTCTCGCTTCTGGCCGGCGGACCAATACGCCCCCGGTGCCAACCCGCCGAGCTTCGACAAACAGTTCGTGCGCGATTGGCTAGAAAGCGCCCACTGGGACAAAACACCGCCAGCGCCGCGCCTGCCGCCGGAGATTACCGCCAAAACCGCGGAGAAATACCGGGAAGCGCTAACGCGCCTGACCACCTAGCCGTGCTCTTTAGGTTGTCCGTTCGGGCTGACCGAGGAGACTGGCGCTACCTAACTTCAGCACGCGCTGAATCTTTGTAAACGGCCTGCTTACACCACCCGGTCGAGAGCGGAGGTGCGTAAGCAAACGCCGGAGGCCACCCGCACGAGCCGCGGTGGTTTACTCGCGGACGACGAGGAAGAAGCGCGCCCGATTCAAAACGGAGAAACTTGCGCCCGTTCAGAAGGATGTTTATCCAGCCGGAGAGGTTTACTATGACTAGGACAAGGAGATAGCGGAACGCCTTCTCTCACCAAAGAAACAAAGAGGGTAGTTACTTTACCTATCCGGCGAGCGCCTGAGAAGCACAATACCAACAAGAACACCGCGGCCTTGTGCGCCCGTATTTTCCGAGAGAAGCTGATGTTAGCCGGGTGTCGCGAAGGCGAGTCAAGCAGGTGCAAGATGTAATGGACGATGGCCCAGTTAAAGAAAAACAAGCAGGCCGCACGAAGCGCTCAGTGAACCGCTGCGTAGAGATAGGGAGACCACAGTTTATAAATCGGCCCGCCGACTGCAAGCGGCGAAAATAGGAGGTTACCGCTCGATCCCTACCCTATGCCGGCGAAGAACAATGCTTGGCATCCAATTCAAGAAGGTAAGGTGCAACAAACCCTTCGTATGCTTTTTTCCTCTCATCGGGCAAATCCTTCCAACCCGTAATGTTGCCGCGACAGATTGCCGAGCCGCACAGACACTGTTTCGGAAAATAATCAATATCATGATTTCTCATCGCATAATCAAAGGTTATCTCCTCATCGACAACGACGACTCTCATGGCTACAAAATCATGAGCGCCAGTATCGTTGATTTTAATACCGCAATTGGGGTCACAGGAATGGTTAACCTTACTGATCAACCCCGCGTGAAATACATATTCATGCTCACCTACCTGTGAAGCATGCGAGTGATTCACCTCCAGTATTTTTTCAATGATTCCGACCATTACGGTTTCACCCGTCTTAAATGATCTCGTCGCAAAAATGCCCTCCCCCCTTTTATCAGACACTCTTAGCTCGATTCCATTGCTCATATTCAACCTTTTTTAAACGCATTGTTCCGACACACCATCGGAAGCCCCGCGAATCGCGGCCACCGGAAACGATAACATGAATTAAGCGCTAACGTTAATATAATAAAAGAGCGCTCGCCGGATTTCCTCCCGGTGTCAGAGACACAATTTTCGGTTCCATATGGGCAAAGCGGATTTATATTGAGTAAGCACCCTACAGGGAAGATCAAGGCCGAAGCGGCCAAACTAAGGGCGGCGCAGGGTGGTCTGGGCGTAGGCGGTCCGTTCCAGAAAACCATATTGACGAGGGCTAGCCAAGCCAGCGATGTGTGCCGAAAAACGCTAGCGGTGCATCCGCGAATTCGCCCATCCGGCCAAAGTCATTGAGGGTGTGAAGTTCGATGGTAGCATTGACGTGGAGAATCGCTCGTTTACGATCCACGAAGCCAACGTTTCAACGTCCAATAGCCCTTTCCCAGGAGGACAGGCTCATGAAGGAAACGCTGCCGGAAACACTAATCGAAAAATTATGGCATCACCTTCCTGCCGCCGAGGTGCTCGCCCTGCTTCAAACCGACGCCGCCACCGGCCTGGACGAGGAACGAATCGCCGAGCGCCAGGCGCACTATGGCCCTAACCTGATTACCCCGAAGCGGCGCACGTCCTCGTTTGTGCGCTTCCTGCTGCAATTCCATCAGCCGCTCGTTTATATTTTGCTCGTTTCCGCCGCCATTACCGCGTCCCTTCAAGAATGGGTCGACGCCAGCGTTATTTTTGGCGTGGTGCTCGTCAATGCGCTGATCGGCTTTATCCAGGAGGAGAAAGCGGAAACCGCCATCGCCGCCCTGGCGAAAATCATCACTACCCGCGCCCAGGTACTGCGCGGCGGCCGCCGCTTGGGCGTGCCATCCGCCGAACTGGTACCCGGCGACATCGTATTGCTCGCCGCCGGCGACAAGGTGCCCGCCGATCTGCGGCTGGTGCGGGTACGCGAACTGGCGGTGGACGAATCGGCGCTTACCGGAGAATCGCTGCCCATCGCGAAACACAGCGCGCACCTGGAACACGGCCTGATTCTCGCCGACCGCGCCAACATGGCCTACGCTGGCGCCCTGGTGAGTAGCGGCCACGCCGCCGGCGTCGTCGTCGCCATCGGCGACGCAACTGAGACCGGTCGCATCTCCCGCCTCATCGCCAGCGCGCAATCCTTATCCACCCCGCTCACCCGCAAGATCGAATGGTTTAGCCGGATCCTGCTGTACGCCATTATCGCATTGGCCGTCTTTACCTTCGCCGTCGGCTTGGCGCGTGGCGAAACCGCCTTCGCCATGTTCATGGCGGCGGTGGCGCTGGCTGTCGGCGCCATTCCCGAAGGACTACCGGCGGCGGTAACGATTACCTTGGCCATCGGCGTGTCGCGCATGGCGAAGCGCAACGCGGTTATCCGTAAACTGCCGGCGGTGGAAACGCTCGGCAGCACCACGGTCATCTGCTCCGACAAAACCGGCACCCTCACCCAAAACCAAATGACGGTAGAACAACTATTTGCCGCCGACCATCACTATACCTTGAGCGGCAGCGGCTACGTGCCGGAGGGCAAGGTATTACGCGACGGCCACCCGATAGACCCGCACGGCGCCCTGCGCGAATGTCTCACCGCCGGCCTACTATGCAACGATGCCGCCTTGGAATTCAAGAAGGAACGCTGGCAAATCAGCGGCGACCCCACCGAAGCCGCCTTGATCGTCTCCGCCCGCAAGGGCGGCCTGTCGATGGAGGCGCTTGACGCAAGCCATCCGCGGCGCGACGTATTGCCATTCGAGTCGCGCCACCAATACATGGCGACCTTGCACGGCGAAGGGGAAAACGCGGTGATCTATATTAAAGGGGCGGTAGAACGCGTACTCGCGCGCTGCGGCGCAATGCTCGACGGCAATGGCCATGAAATCCCGTTGGACGCGGAGAAAATCACCCAAGCGGCAGCGGCGATGGCGGCCCAGGCGCTACGGGTATTGGCCTTCGCCCGCGGTCGCGCCGTCAACGGCGAGGAGGCACTTGACCACCGTCATATCGGCGAGGGACTGGTGTTCCTTGGACTGCAAGGCATGATCGATCCGCCGCGACCGGAAGCGGTGGCGGCGGTCGCCGCTTGTCATGCGGCGGGAATCGAAATCAAGATGATTACCGGTGACCATGCGGCCACCGCTGCGGCTATTGCCGCCCAAATCGGCATCGCCACGGATGGTGTCAATGTCCTGGAAGGACAAGAAATCGCGACGATGAGCGACGCGGCGCTTGCCGAGGCAGTTGGCGCCACGCGCGTCTTCGCCCGCGTCGAGCCGGAGCAAAAACTGAAGCTAGTGCAAACACTGCAAGCCAGGAATCATGTGGTGGCGATGACCGGCGATGGCGTCAACGACGCACCCGCCCTGAAGCAGGCGGACATCGGTGTCGCCATGGGAACGGCCGGCACCGAGGTGGCGAAGGAAGCGGCGGACATGGTGCTGCTGGACGATAATTTCGCCTCCATCGAAGCCGCCGTGGAGGAAGGCCGGGGGGTGTTCGACAACCTGACCAAGTTCATCGTCTGGACACTCCCCACCAATTTCGGCGAGGGCTTGGTCATCACCGCCGCGGTGATCAGCGGCGCGGCTCTGCCGATCCTGCCGGTGCAAATCCTATGGATCAACATGACGACCGCCGTGCTGCTGGGACTCATGCTGGCGTTCGAACCGATCGAGGCAGGCATTATGCACCGCCCGCCACGCCATCCCAGCAGCCCGATTCTTACCCCCGATCTCATTCAGCGTATTGTACTGGTGGGCGCGCTGCTGCTGGTGGGTGCGTTCGGCTTGTTTCTATGGGAACTCGACCATGGCGCGCCACTGGCCGCCGCGCGCACCGCGGCGGCCAACGTATTCGTCATGGGCGAGCTCTTTTACTTATTCAACTGCCGTTCCATGACCGATACCCTCTTCAAAGTCGGCATCCTCTCCAACCTCTGGCTCGTGGCCGGGGTCTCGCTGATGATCGCGCTCCAGCTACTCTTCACTTATCTGCCGGCAATGAACGCCTGGTTCGGCACCGCCCCCATCGGTATCGACGTCTGGCTACGCATCATCGCCGTGGGTCTCGCCATTTATGTCATCGTCGGCGCCGAAAAATGGCTCCGGCGACGCCTGGCGGACCGACGCGGCAAGATGAAATAAGGCGCAGCGCCGGGTAGTGTCTCAGTTTGAATTCCCGCACACAGTTTACGAAATGACACTTTTTCATAAATTGTGATACTGCTAGATCATGCCTAAACGCTCAAGCAGATCAGACATAAACCAACTCGCTGCCGCCATATTTGCCGAAGCAACGGGCGAGGTTGAGCCTATCGAAACCGAAGAGAAGCCAGAAAAGAATCAAGCCGCGGTAGGACTCGGATGGCTTGGCGGGAAGAAAGGAAGGAAGGCGCGGGCGGAAAACTCACGCCGGAGGAACGGCCAGGGATCGCTAGGAAGGCTGCTATTACTCGTTGGAAGGGTCGTAATAAGGGAAAAGCGGAATAGTTGAATCCTTTCTTGGCAAAATGTCATCCATCATGCTCATAAAATGATTCCACTTATTACCTGCCTTGTTTAAACAAGCTCGTTGTAAAGCAAGAATAGTAAACATTTGCTGAGAAAAAAGCTTATCTCCGGCTTCATCATTTAGCCATTGATGATGCTTATGTTCGCGGCGACCTTTATGATTCTTAGGATTACGTTTTTCTAACTCGTTTTGCAAGCCTGGGACAATTCGTCCATAAATCAAATCATTGGTATATTTTCCAACAATACTAAATCTATTTTTCCTCATACCTGGCCATTCCCATCCTTTCAGCTTATAGATATTTTCATAGAACTCGTCTGGAAATTTCTTAACCCAGGCTGCTAAATCTTTGCGTAATACCTGATCAAAATACGTTCGCAATCCATCGGCTGGACGTAAGTTTTGATAGCCAGTTGCTTCGTCAATTAATGCGACAATACCTATCTTAGCCAGTCCACGCATTATTAGCTCGCATTGCGCTGCAATAATGCTTTGACGTGCTGTCTTCAAAACCCCCTGCGCCCGTGCCTCAAGCATTCCTTCGCAAATATCCACAAGCATTTCAGCGTTAAATCCGGCAATTAAACGGCCTTGATAGCGGCGTTTTTTTGGGTCGAAATGGCCCTGGTTTTTTCCTTTATATATCAACGGTTTAATGCTTCTATTGCTAAGCAATCTAGTTAAACGTGATCCTGGCTTTTGCCCGCTTTTTGGTAATTCCTCATCAACCAACTTAAGTACTTCTTGCATTCCGCGACCAGCAATTAGACGCTCTCCGTCATCTGTAACGTAACAGTCAACCTCTACGCCACCCAAGGCCAATTTCGCACCAAGTAATACTGTCGGAATCGACTTGTCCCATTTTGCTTCTGCCCCCTTCTTGGCAATTTCCGTTTTTTGCTCGGGGGTTAAAGATTTTGCCCTAGCAATCCCTCCTTTAGCCTGTGGCTTTTTGTAATCGTCCATTGCTTGCTCCTTTTGTGAATATGCTTGCGATATTAAAATAGCAAGCATATTCTGTCAACTTGCATATGCTTGCTATTATTGCTTGACTATACATAATCGCTCTAGCATGATTCATGCTGAACCCAATGCTTAATGGGCAACAACATGAGGACCGTAACCCGTTTGGGTGATTGCTCCATCAACACCATGACGAAGCTGCTTGTTGATGTTGGAACGGCTTGTGCCACCTATCAGGATCAAGCGCTACGCAACCTAACAAGCAAGCGCGTTCAATGCAACGAAATCTGGTCTTTCTGCTACAGCAAAGAAAAGAGCGTCGCCCCAAAAAATAAAGGTATTCTTTGGCATGGCGATGCTTATACCTGGATAACCATTGACGCCGATACGAAGCTGGCTATTTCTTGGCTGGTTGGCCACCGCGATCAGGAATATGCGGAAGCGTTTAGTGAGTATTTGGCCGGTCGCCTTGCTGGGCGAATCCAGCTAGCTACTGATGGTCATGGGCCGTATATTGGGACGGTTGAAAAGGTATTCAGCGGCGCTGATTGATACGCCATGCTGGTGAAGATTTATGAGGGACAAGGCCAGCAGGATCAGCGACGTTATAGCCCCACCGGATTTGTGAAGGCCGATAAGCGCCACGTCAACGGGAACCCGGACGTAGACGAGGTATCAACCAGCCACGTTGAACGCCAGAATCTAACCATGCGTATGTCTATGCGCCGCTTCACTCGTCTTACCAGCGGGTTCAGCAAGAAGATTAAAAACCTTGAACATGCCGTAGGCCTTCACTTCATATATTACAACTTCGGTCGCGTTCATAAGGCGCTGCGAGTAATGCCAGCAACGGAAGCGAAGATTGCAGACCACGTTTGGGGCCTTGAAGAAATCACCGGGCTAGTAAAGGACGAAGCACCGAAAAAGCAAGGCCCATACAAAACGAAGAATTCAAACTGAGACACTACCTAGCGCCGATGCTAATCGACACCCACTGCCACCTCAATGCCACGCCATTCGACGCCGATCGCGAGACGGTTGCCCACCGTGCCCACGCAGCGGGAGTGGAAACTCTCGTCGTCCCCGCCATTCACCGCGGCAATTTCGCCGCCGTGCTCGCGCTCTGCCAGCGCTACCCCTTTTGCCGGCCGGCGCTGGGACTTCACCCCATCGCCATCGGTACGCACCACCCCGCCGACTTGTCCGCCCTACGCGAAGCGATCGCGCGCAACCATCCGGTCGCGATAGGGGAAATCGGCCTAGACTTTTACATGTCCGGTCTCGACGCCGAACGGCAAGTATTCTACTTTAGCGAGCAATTGAAAATCGCCCGCGACGCGCACCTACCGGTGCTGCTCCATATCCGCAAAGCGCAGGACAGCGTGTTGCGGCAATTGCGGCGCATTCCGGTCGTGGGCGGCATTGCCCATGCCTTCAACGGTAGCCGCCAACAAGCGGACGCATTCATCAAGCTGGGGTTTAAATTGGGTTTCGGCGGCGCCATGACCTATCCGCGCGCGACACGGCTGCGCCAACTGGCCGCCACCCTGCCATTGGACGCCATCGTGCTGGAAACCGACGCTCCCGACATGCCACCGGCGTTCGCCGCCGGCCAGCGCAATAGCCCGGAATATCTGCCACGCATCGCCCAAACGCTGGCGGAACTACGCGGCGTCGGCATCGAGGAAATTCACGCGGCAACCCGCGCCAACGCGCGCGCCGTACTACCCCGATTAAGCGACAGCGGCGGATGACCGCGCTGGAAGCTGGCCGCCGCTGACCCGCCGGATGCCGGCAAGATCGGCGAACGAATCGATTTGCTCGAAACCCGCCGCGGTGAGCAACGCTTGACACGCATCGGCTTGGTCGAAGCCATGCTCGAACAGCAGCCAGCCCCCGGCGCAAAGATGCGCCGGCGCTTCCGCGACGACCCGGCAAATCGCCGCCAGCCCGTCGATGCCCGCCGCCAGCGCCATGCGCGGCTCGAAACGCAAATCGCCGCGCCGCAAATGCGCGTCCCCCTCGGGAATATAGGGAGGATTGGAGACAATCACGTCAAAATACCCGCTCAGCCCACCATACCAATCGCTTTGCACCCATGCCACCTGGGGCGCGTTCAAGCGGCGGCCGTTTTCCCGCGCCAATGTCAGCGCCGCGGCAGATCGATCCACGGCGACGATCTCGGCTTGCGGCCGGTGTTTCGCCAGCGTCAGCGCCACCGCCCCGCTGCCCGTGCCGAGGTCCAGCAACCGAACGGCGCGGCCTAGCGGCAACCGCGCCAGCGCCAAATCCACTAACAGCTCGGTTTCTGGGCGAGGGATCAATACCGCCGGCGTCACGCTGAACGTCAGACTATAGAACTCGCGTTCGCCCACGATGTAGGCCGCCGGTTCGCCGGCCAAGCGCCGCGCCAGCAACGTCCGCCACGCGCGCATCTGGTCCGGGGTCGGCGCCTCGCCGCCATGCGCCGCCAGCCAAGCGCGAGACTGGTCCAACAAGTGGCCAAGCAACAGGCGGACTTCCAGCCGCGCCCCGATTCTCCCGACGCCGAGGGCGGCGTCAAGCGCCGCCGCCGCTTGACCCAAGCATTCATCGATGGTGACCAACGATGGCATATCGCCCACGCGCTAGCTCCCCTCTGCCAACGCCGCCAGCAACGCCGCCTGATGCTCCGCTTGCAAGGCGTTGATGAGTTCGTCCAAACCGCCATCCATCATTTGATCGATTTTGTACAAGGTCAAGTTAATGCGGTGGTCGGTCACCCGTCCTTGGGGAAAATTGTAAGTGCGGATGCGTTCCGAACGGTCGCCGCTGCCGATCAGCGATTTGCGGGTCGCCGCGATTTCGGCGTTCTGTTCGCGCTGTCGAACATCCTGGATGCGCGCCGCCAGCACCGCCAGCGCTTGGGCTTTATTTTTGTGCTGGGAGCGGTCATCCTGGCACTCCACCACGATACCGGTGGGCAAGTGCGTGACCCGCACCGCTGAATCGGTTTTATTGATATGCTGACCGCCGGCGCCGGAAGCGCGAAAGGTATCGATGCGTAACTCCGCCGGATTGAGCACGACATCGGACACCGCATCCACCTCCGGCAGCACCGCGACGGTGCACGCCGAAGTATGGATACGCCCCTGAGTCTCGGTTTCCGGCACCCGCTGCACCCGATGCCCCCCCGACTCGAACTTCAATTGCGAGTACGCGCCATGGCCGGTGATCTTGGCGATCATTTCCTTATAGCCGCCCATCTCGCCGAGACTCTCCGAGACAATTTCCACTCGCCAGCGCCGGCGCTCGGCGTAGCGGCTGTACATGCGGAAGAGATCACCGGCGAATAGCGCCGACTCGTCGCCGCCGGTACCCGCGCGAATTTCCAGGAAAAGATTGCGCGCGTCGTTGGGGTCTTTCGGCAACAGCAGTTTTTGCAACGCGCTGTCGATAGCGGCAAGCCGCGCTTCCCCTTCCACGATCTCCGCTTCGGCGAGCGCCCGCATTTCCGGGTCGGCCAGCATCTCCCGCGCACCGGCGATGTCCGCCTCGCATTTGCGGTAGGATTGATAATGCGCCACCACCGGCGTAATCTCGGCATGCTCGCGGCTCAGCCTGCGGTAGGCCTCCATATCCATGGTGGCGTCTTCGCTACTCAACAGGGCATTCAGTTCGACTAGACGCTCATCCAATTGCGCCAGCTTGCGGGTGACGGAAGGGTTCATTCGCGATGAATTTGATAAAGACGGCACAACCACGTTTCCAGCGCCTCACGTTCGTCGCCGGTGACGTGATTCAAGGCGTGGCTGGGAATATGTAAAAACTTATTGGTCAGCGCCCGGCTCATTTTTTCCAGGATCTGCTGCGGATCCTCTCCATTCGCCAGCCGCCGCTGGGCGTGCGCCAGCTCGTGGCGGCGGAAGCGATCGGCGTGGTCGCGGATCGCGCGAATGGTCGGCACCACGCTGCGAATTTCCAGCCAGTGCATGAAATGGTCGACGTTGTTCTCAATGATGGCGTTCGCTTCCTCGGCGGCCGCTTGGCGGCTGTCGATGCCATCTTGCACTACCCCGGCGAGATCATCTACGGTGTAGAGGAAGACATCGTCCAGTTCCCCCGCTTCCGCTTCCACGTCGCGCGGCACCGCCAGATCGACAATGAACATCGGACGGTGCTTGCGCACCTTAGCCGCCCGTTCCAACATGCCCTTGCCTAAAATCGGCAAGGGACTCGCGGTGGAGGTAATAACAATATCGTGGGCGGCGAGGTGTTCCGGTAGTTCCTGAAGGGTAATCGACACGCCCTGGAAACGATGGGCGAGGAGGTTGGCGCGCTCCAGCGTGCGGTTGGCGACGGTGATGCGTTTGGGATGGCGGGCGGCGAAATGCGCGGCGCACAGTTCGATCATCTCGCCAGCACCAATAAACAACACGCTCTGGCCGCGGACGGTGGCGAAAATCTGCTCCGCCAGGCGCACCGCCGCCGCCGCCATGGACACCGAACTAGAGCCGATATCCGTGGTGGTTCTGACCTCCTTGGCGACGGAAAACGTATGCTGAAATAATTTATGGAGCAAAGCGCCCAGCGTGCCCGCTTGCTCGGCGGTGCGCACCGCCTGTTTCATTTGCCCGAGAATTTGCGCCTCACCCAGCATCATCGAATCCAGCCCGCTCGCCACCCGAAAGGCATGGCGCACCGCTCGATCCTGGGGCAGGGAATACAAATACGGTTTCAGGTCGCTGACCGCCAAATGATGATACGACGCCAGCCAATCGATGGCATGGGCCGGTTCATCGATGTTGCAATACAGTTCGGTGCGGTTGCAGGTGGAGAGAATCGCTGCTTCTTTAACCGGCTGGCGACTGACAAAATCGAGCAGCGCCCGCCCCAACGTCTCGGCTTGAAACGCGATTTTTTCGCGAATACTGACGGGGGCCGTCTGATGATTAATGCCGAGAGTAAATATTTGCATGGATCAACTACACACTTACGCCGGGAAACAGTCCACGGCGCCCGCACGGCGCTACGAACCAAAGCCGCCCCGGGACATCCAGGGGAGCGCTGCCGCGCATCGTGCAAACCGTTATCGAACCCGAATTCTACCCGAAGTCAATGAGGTTTTCACGGCGCCCGCCACGTCCCGCCCATTTGCCGAAGGCGGGAAAATCGGAGAAACTTGCCATTAGCGGTGTCATCGTGGTTTGACGCCAAAGCAGCGGAACGAACCACAGGGCCGCCATAATACGCGTTAAGTTCCAGAAAAGACACGAATGAAGCACACCTTCTACTCAGTGAGAACAGGAAAAAACAAAAACGCGGAAGGCGTCGACTTCCCTGAGTTCAGGGTTATTTTCTTACGTTCTTTCAAAAAGATAAGAGACCAGGGCTACTTTGACGCATATTTGGGTTGGCATTGTGTTGATAGGGGGGATGTCCCTGGAAAAGTACCCGACGTAAAATTAGAAATACTTCTGAAAATAAGAAAACAAGGTCTGTGGCCAATTCACGAGAAGATCAAAGCCTACAGCGAAGAGGACTCTTTGACATCATTGCGTTCTTATTTCAAAACGTATCGAAGCCAGTAGATAGCACATATCACGGTGACAACTTTTTTGATTGCGGAATGCACTGGAAGTGCATTTAGTAGGGCCGAAGGAAAACGCGACTTTCTTGAGAAAACCAATGAACTTCTTTCCTTGTATAAAGAACCATTTGAACTTTCCGAGGACGGCTTAATACGACATAAGCTCAACTCAAGGAGTTGAGCAGATATTTGAAGCAGACGCCCCTTCAGATGATAAAAACATTAAGTCGCGCATCGACTCAGCCATATTGAAGTACAGAAGGCATGGCTCCACATTCGATGACCGAGGGCAAGCGGTCCGTGATTTAGCAGACGTTCTGGAATATCTAAGGCCCAAGGCTAAGTCGTTGTTAACGAAACAAGATGAAAAAGATTTATCCATCTGGCCAATAACTTCGGCATAAGGCATCACAACGATCAGCAGAAAGCAAACTATGATACTGCTTTGTGGTTGAGTTGGATGTTTTATTATTACTTAGCGACTATTCATGTGATTCTCCGGAAAATGGGGAATGAAAAACTTAACGATTAGCTCAAGCGGGACTGCTCGCTTCGCTCACCGCCCCTTAGCATGGTGTTAGCTATCCTTGCGCCCGCCGTACCACTTACCATTCCGACGGGCTGCCAGCGGGCGGGCCCGCCATGTGTGCGCGCCAACGGCAAGACCGCCGCCCCCCTCCGCCCTTCCCATGACGCCGGGTTTATCGCCAGCCAGGCGCAAGCGGGATGGCGCGCCGGTGAAACCGTTTAGCCGGTTTTCCCCAAATGACGACGCCACTCCCCAAAACCATCGGCAAATACAAAATTCTACGCGAGCTAGGCCGTGGTGGAAACGCGGTGGTCTATCTCGGCCACGATCCGTTCACCCGGCGCAACGTAGCGATCAAAACCGCCTTCGCCGAAACCATTGACGACCCCGTCGCGCGTGGGCGGGCCAAAAAACAGTTTCTCAAGGAAGCCAGCCTCGTCGGCCAAATCAACCACCCCCACATCATTAAAGTCTACGATGCGGTTATCGGCGACGACCATAGCTACCTGGTGATGGAATACGTCAGCGGCGGCACGCTCAAACCGTTTTGCCACCCCGCCCATCTGCTGCCGATGGAAAAGGTGGTGGAAATCACCTTCAAATGTTGTCAAGCATTGGACTACGCCAGCCGCCACGGCATTATTCACCGCGACATCAAACCCGCCAATATCATGTTGCACGGCGACATGGATCTTAAAATCACCGACTTTGGCGCCGCCTGGATCACCCATGGCGAGCAAACCCGGCTGAACGGGCTGGTCGGTTCGCCGGCATATATGTCGCCGGAGCAAATCGAAGACAGCGTGCAGGACTTTCACACCGATATGTATTCCCTCGGCGTAGTAATGTATGAATTACTCACCGGCCGGCTGCCCTTCACCGCCGAGAACGATTTCGCTCTCACCTACAAAATCATCAACGAAACGCCGCCGCCGCCGCGGCTATTGCGTCCCGCTATCCCCCGCCCGCTGGAGGAAATTGTTCTGCGGGCCATGCAGAAAGACCCCGCCGCCCGCTATCCCGTTTGGGAGACGTTCACCCACAGTCTGGCCGAGGTTTCCGACACCTTGGAGCCCGTCGCCGGCGGCATTACCGACACCGAGAAATTCAACTTGCTGAAACGCCTGAAATTTTTCCATGACTTCGGCGACATCGAGCTATGGGAAGTCCTGCGCTTCAGTACCTGGCGCCGCTTTCCCGCTGGCCAAGTATTGGTCAAGGAAGGCAATACCGGCAACGCCGTCTTCATCCTCGCCGTCGGTGAAGTCAAAATCTCAAAACAGCAAAAAGTGCTCAGCTTGCTCAGCGCGGGAGACTGTTTCGGCGAGCTGTCCGCCCTCGACGACACCTTGCCGCGCTCGGCGACGGTGACTGCCCTGAATGACGATGTGTTGCTGATAAAAATCAAGGCATCCGCCTTGCGCAGCGCGTCGGAAAATTGCCGGCTCGCCTTTAACGAGGCCTTCTTACGAATTCTGGTGGAGCGCCTGGCCCGGATGGAAGCCAAACTCGCCAACCTGATCCTGGACATTCCCGTCTAGATTTTATCGCTTGAACGAAAACAAACCCTGCTATAGTGGAAACAACCGGGTTCAGCGCCCGACGCCATCGCTAAAATTTCGCGGAAAGGGGAACAGCATCATGACCGATATCGCCACATTGCTGGGAAACGAAGCCCAAACGCTGCTCACCTACCAGTGCACCGGAATTCCTCGGGAAATGTTGCATTTGCCCGGCCCCGACTATATCGACCGGGTCGTCGCGCAAAAGGACCGGAAACCCGGCGTGCTGCGCGCGCTCCAATCGTTATTCGGCCATGGGCGGCTGGCGAACACCGGCTATTTGTCCATCCTCCCGGTAGACCAGGGCGTGGAGCATTCCGGCGGCGCGTCGTTCGCGCCCAACCCCATCTATTTTGACCCGGCAGCCATCGTCAAGCTCGCCATCGACGGCGGCTGCAACGCAGTGGCTTCCACAGTAGGCGTACTCGGCGCGGTCGCCCGCCAATACGCCCACAAAATCCCCTTCATCGTCAAAATCAATCACAACGAAATGCTGACCTACCCCGTCCTGTACGACCAAACGCTGTTCGCCAGCGTCAAACAAGCCTTCGATATGGGCGCGGTCGCGGTGGGCGCCACCATATACTACGGCTCGCCCGAGTCCCGGCGGCAAATCAAGGAAATTAGCGAAGCCTTCGCCACCGCCCACGAACTGGGCATGGCAACGGTGCTATGGGCTTATTTACGTAACAACGCATTCAAGAAGGACGGCGTGGACTACCATACCGCCGCCGATCTCAGCGGCCAGGCCAACCATCTCGCCGCCACCATCGAGGCGGACATCGTCAAGCAGAAACAGGCCGAGGGCAATGGCGGCTATCCGGCCATCCAATTCGGCAAAACACACCCCAAGGTTTATTCCGAACTCACTAGCGACCATCCCATCGACTTAGTGCGCTACCAAGTCGCCAACTGCTTCCTGGGGCGCGCGGGAATGATTAATTCCGGCGGCGCATCGGGAGAAAACGATTTAGCGCAGGCAGTGCGCACTGCGGTCATCAACAAGCGGGCGGGCGGCATGGGGTTGATCTCCGGCCGCAAGGCGTTCCAAAAACCGATGGCGGACGGCGTGGCGCTGCTCCACGCCATCCAGGACGTTTACCTGGCGGAGGACGTTACCATCGCTTAGCGCAGCGATTTGCAGCTACCGTGCTAGCGCCGCTCTGGGTGCGCTCCACGCGCTACCCAACCGCGCTGAAGTCAGGAACCGTTAAACTCCGCCGCGAACATTAATTCGCAACGCGCTTTCCGCCAAGGCGCGGCAACGCCGTCAGTGAAGCGTCTTTGCCGGCGCGCCGTTATCGTCGTCGCCCGCGTGGTGGTTAGTGTTGTTTTTCAGCGGCGGCGGGTTGCCATCGTAGACCAGATTACGCCGCCGCTGCAAATACGCCTCGCGGACAAACACGTAAGGATCGAGCGCTGCTTGCATCAATGTCCGCCGCGCGCCAAGATAGAGAGAACGTTTCTGGATCACGCGCAGGAAAACAGCGCTGTTGCGCACCGCCATATCGTTTTGCTGATAGACTAGATCGGCGCGGTAATCCACCACCCGGCCCACGGCGTTACGCACCGTGCTGGGGCCGAGGAGCGGCAGAACCAGATAGGGACCGTTGCCGACGCCCCAATACCCCAGCGTCTGGCCGAAATCCTCATCATGCTTCGGCAGATCGAACGATGTCGCGACATCGAACACCCCGGCCACACCGATGGTGGAATTCCAGAACATCCGGCTGAAATCCGACGCGCCTTGCTGAAACTTAAATTGCAGCAGGTCGTTGAGAAAAACGATCATATCGTTCAAATTGGAAAAGAAATTACCCACGCCGGTACGCACCGGGCTAGGCACAACCTTTTTATAGCCAGTCGCCACGGGTTTCACGACCGCTTTATCGACGACATCGTTGAAATGGTAAACGCCGCGGTTTAACGGTTCCAGCGGATCGCGCGGATCGCCATTGGTGGCGCAGCCGGCAAGCAGGCTAGCGCCAAAGAGGATAACCATGGACCATCTCATATGAGTTACACGCATTCGCATTCCCTGTTTTTCTGATTCTTCCTTGGTGGCAATCACATCCATCCATGCAGCAGCCATACCACCCCATGCAAAGCGGGAACGCGCCACCCTCGTTCCCGCTGTATCCAGCGCATTTCCCGCATCCAGGCAGCCAGAAGACGCCGCCCGCCCTCGCGTTATCGCCATCGCAACGTTTATCGATCGGCACATGCCGCGAAACGCCGGAACGGCTGAAAAACAAAGGGATAAAACCGGAAACCCGGAATTGTCCTGGACGCCCGTCCATCCACGACGAACGGCTGCCATTGCTGAAAACACCCGGCGCCGAGGCAGTCGCGCCGCCACGCACGCAGAAGGACACCGACCGCCACGGCAAGCCCGCCAACCGGCAAGCCATTGCGTGGAACCGCCATATCCTCCGCCAACGTCAGTCGTCTCATTGTAATCGAGGGAACGAAGGCGTGTATCGCCCTCCCCCCGGAACAAGTGTGGCAAATACGCCCGTGTGTTGCATTTCTACAACACTCGCCGCCGATAAGGACGGAAGACTGATGCTTTTTTTACCACAGGAACAGGAACACGACCATGCCGCTTTATGACATGACCCTCGACGCCGACGGCTGTTTCCCGCTGCCGCCAGATGTCGGCGCCACGCTCGCTGCGGAAGAATGGATCGTCGCGACATTAGGCGCCAAGTTCAGCCTCGCGCCAGCAGCCGCCTCCTGCGTGCCGCTGAACGCGATCTTTTTATGGTTGCCTTCCTATTTCGAGGCACTCCAGACACAGTTCTCGTCCCTGCCGCCAGCGGGCCGTCCGCCGCTGCTGGCACAGCGGATTTTCGACACGCCTCGGCGCTTGAAGGCCGCCGGGGGATGGCTCTGCTTGCCCGTCTCCCTGCGCGACGACGCCCTAATCGCCAGCCGTCTCCTGCTACGCGGCAACGACGGCCATTACGAACTGTGGAATCCCAACGCCTTCCAGTGTCGCACGCACCGCTAACGCCACCCCCAGCTTGCCCTATTACGGTAAGCAACGCCATCCCGGCCCTCTTTGCCGAACAACGGCAACGCGCTTAACAGGCATTTAAGATGACGCGAGCAACGCCGCCAGATAATCGGCCGCCTGCGCCACCCCCAGCGGCGCGACGGGCGCGGGACGCTGCGCCGGCAACGCCGCCAACGGCCCGGCTAAATCGCCGGCCTCCAGTTGGGCCAAGGTGATTTCCCGGCAACAACCGGCCGTGCGCAGCCACGCGACCAGATACGGCTCCTCTGGCCAATCGGCACGCCGCACGGTCAGTACCGGCACGCCGTTGCACGCGGCTTCGGCGAAGCTGCCATAACCCGGCTTGGTAAGCAGGGCGTCGCAAGACGCGAGCAGGTCGGTAAAAGGCATCGCCAGCGACTCGAGCGGCACCATGTCGGGATGCGCCGACGCCCACGCCGCCGGCGCTAGCCACGTTATTCCCGGCAACCGCGGCCAACGCTCCACCGGCGGACGAAACGGGATGCCGCCCATGGCAGCCAGTACCAACCGCCGCCCCGGCGGCAACCCCAGGCGGGCGTTAATCGCCTCGCGGCGGTTAACGCCCAGACGCGCGACGGGGCCGATGGCGCGGGCATTGGTCAGCGAGGTCATGGGCATGGCCGGCTCGACGCGTAAAAACACGCGTGCGCTATTATACGCATCGAGCATATGGCGTTGGATTTGTCCGGCTTCGGGCATTTCCCGGCAATACGGAAAGAAAATATCCGCCCAATTCAGCGAACACAAGGCAACGGCGGGAATACGGGCGCGCGCCGCCGCCGCTAGCGACAAATACGGCACATTGGCAAGCACCGCATCCGGCGCCAGCGCGGCCAACCGTTCTGCCGCCGCCGCCACCCGACGATCCCACGCCCCATGTAGCGCCCGATACGCAGCGGCGCTGTCGGCGGCCTTTACCTCTAATGCGCTGCCCATCACCATGCCGAAATCGAGCGTCTCGGCCAGATGAGTAAAACCGCAGCTAAAACGGCTGGCCAGAAGATCGGCGGGCGCCGCGGAGCGAATTGTGATCGCCAGATCGGGCAGCCGCCGCGCCAGCGCGTTGACTACCGGCGCCGTCTGGGCGACATGGCCGAAACCATGCGCGGAAAGATCGACGACCAGATGGCGAGACACGGAACGGGGAAACCGCCCGCCGCTAGGAAGCGGCGGCGGGAAAACGGTGGGAAAACGCCACTAATTGCTGTAATTTCTCTTTCGCCGCGCCGCTTTCAATCGCGTGCAGCGCTTTTTCCACGCCGGCGCTCAAGGTCGGGGCCACCCCCGCCACGTACACCGCCGCCCCGGCATTGATGGCGACGATGTCCCGCGCCGCGCCGGGATGGTTATCCAATACCGCCAGCAGCTTGGCTTTCGCCTCCGCGGGATTGGCGGCTTTCAATTCCTCGATGACGCCAAGCTCCATGCCGAATAGTTCCGGATCTACCGCGGTCTCTACGATCCCGCCGTCCACCAACTCCACCACATGGGTTTCACCGGTGATCGTGATTTCGTCCATGCCGTCCGCGCCATGCACCACCATCGCGTGGCGCGCCCCCAGGGATTGCAGCGCGCGCGCCAAAGGCGCCGCGAGTTCCTTGCTGAACACGCCCATCACTTGGTTTTTCGCCCCGGCGGGGTTGGTCAGCGGCCCCAGCAGATTGAAAAGGGTGCGCACCCCCAATTCACGCCGCACTGGCGCAGCGTACTTCATGGCGCGGTGATACAGCGGCGCGAACATAAAACCGACACCGATCTGCTCGATTGATTGGGCCACTTGCTGCGGCTTGAGATTGACGTTCACGCCCAGCGCCTCCAACACGTCGGCGCTACCGGAAGTGGAAGACACCGAGCGGCCGCCGTGTTTAGCGACCCTGGCGCCGGCGGCGGCGGCCGTCAAGGCGGCGGCAGTGGAAATATTGAAAGTCTGCGCACCGTCGCCGCCGGTGCCGCAAGTATCCACCAAATGGTCATCGGCGCGTACCGGCACCGGAGTCGCTAGCGCGCGCATCACCTCGGCGGCGGCGGCAATTTCGGTCACCGTCTCCCCCTTGGCGCGCAGCGCCACCAGCAGCCCGGCGATCTGTACGGGCGTCAGATCGCCGCGCATGATTTGATGCATCAAATCCAGCATGTCCTCGCGCGCCAAGTCGCCTTTGGCGAGCAATTGGCTCAGTGCGGCCTGCGGCGTTATCACGCCGTCGCCTCGAGAAAGTTGGCGAGCATCTCGTGGCCGTGCGCGGTCAGGATCGATTCAGGATGAAATTGCACGCCCTCCACCGCCAAGGTTTTATGGCGCACCCCCATAATCTCGTCGTCTTCGGTCCAGGCGGTAATTTCCAGACAATCGGGCAGGCTTTGCCGCTCGATCACCAGGGAATGATAGCGCGTCGCTTGAAAGGGATTGGGCAGATGACGGAAAATCCCATTGCCGGCATGATGAATTTGCGAGGTTTTGCCATGCATCAATTGGCGGGCGTGGACAATCCTGCCGCCGAACGCCTGACCAATGCTCTGGTGACCGAGACAAACGCCGAGCAGTGGGATTTTGCCGGCGAAGCGCTGAATCAGCGGCACCGAGACGCCCGCCTCGTTGGGCGTGCAGGGGCCGGGAGAAACGACGACACGATCCGGGCGCAGCGCGGCAACAGCGTCGAGATCGATTTCATCGTTACGGAAAACCCGCACCTCTTCGCCCAGCTCGCCGAAATACTGCACGAGGTTGTAAGTAAACGAATCGTAATTGTCGATCATCAACAGCATGGTTATCTTATCATCTTGATTTAACCGGATATATCCTGCTTCGCCGCTGGTCGATACCCGCTTTTTCTCTCGCTGGCGCGAGATCGGCGCCAACGACGCAAAACAGACATTATCCGGCACCCGGGGAAAGCCTTCAAGGCTTCCCAAGACGACAGTGTCCGTTTAATGCGAAAGGAATCGCGGTTTACCGCAGTGCGGTGCGGTGCGGTGCGCGCGCTCTCAATTCTGCATTATTTTTAGTGAGGCGGCGACTTGGCTGTACGATTTCGGCCGCGGCGCGCCACCATGAAATGCCAGCGCCCTTAATCGCTGAAGGCGCGCCGCTACGGAAGGCGGCGGCCATTGCACGACCGCCTGCAAGGCCCGCGACGCGAGAAGCCGCCAGACCCACCGATGGTTGATCTTGCGTTTCAGCCGGATCGGGCGTCGTATCCGCCGCTGGCGAGGGCCTCGACGCCGATTCCTCATCGGCTGAGTCGAGCCGGGACGGAATACCCTTCGCTTCACGCAGAGCTAGCGTCAGGTAACGAAACAATGGGGGTTACATTCAACCCGTCGCCCTGCCGGTTGGGAAATACGTGCCGGCTGAACGACGCCGCCCATTCCGAAAACCGGATATTCTCCTTGCGGGCCGTCATCTTCACCAACGACCTGTTGGTGGCGCGGCCATCATCGACGCGCCGGAAGAGGCGCACCACAAAATAAACCGGGATGACCGGCTTCCTGAAGATCGATCCCAACAAAAAATGGGGGGCATCATATCGCTCCCCGCCAAACCACCGATTCACGCACCCTCGTGATTTGACCGGTGCAAACCGACAGCCAATCATCGCTGGCTGCAAAATCTCCGTTGCCTCATCACCTAAGCACCAAACCCGGCGCTTATTCCCCTAATCGGCCAGTTGTTATCTACCTGATCGAAATCAAGGGCATCACGCCACAACCCGCGATACGATCCCAATTGACCTGATCGACCGTGGCATTGGTCGACAGGCTATCCGCCGAATCGGGGGCCGGCCTAGGATCAACCGGCGCAGACAGTGCCGCATCGACCGCAGGGCCGTCAACGCGGCCCCCTATACTGTAAGAGCCGGCAAGAAACGTAATCGCGCTATATCTGGAGAAGGAGAAGACGCATGGATCAGCAGGTTTCACGAGATCAGGAAGGTTATTTGGTTAATCCCGAGGATTGGAGCGAAGGGATCGCATTGGAACTGGCGAAGGAGGAACAAATCGAACTCAACGATCATTATTGGCCCGTGCTGAAATTCATGCGCGGTTATTATAGTGCGCACAGCGTGGCGCCCGACGTGCGTCATGTGGTCGAATACTTGGTCAACGAACAAGATAAGGACAAAAAGGAAGCCAAAAAACATCTCTTTACCTTGTTTCCCTACGGCTACGTCAAGCAAGCGTGTAAAATTTCCGGGATGAGGCGTCCCCGTGCCTGGAGCACCGGCTAGCCGCAACGAGGGTTTCGGCCTGTCCTGTTATTAGGGCGTGACTTAGCAAAACGGCGGTTGTCTCTAAGATCGCCCTCCCGCGCGCGGGCCGTGCTCTCAGCGTATCGCACAACGCGCGCAACAGGATATTCTTGATATGCACACCAGTGCTAGTCATTATGCGGGAATGATAGGGCTGGCCGGAACGCTGGGGCATTGACGGATACCGCCTCGCCCTGAAAATATCCCCAGTCCCTGGGCGCGAGACAAACACCCGTTCACGCTAGTCGGCCGCTATTCAGTAGGTGCTAACTAAAATGAAGGGCGGAAAATATCTCGGTGCGATTGCGAAGTAACTATTAAAAATAGAGAAGAAAATACAATTTTAATCATTCTCTTGAGCGTCACCGCACCCATGTTTCCGATTGAAATCACGTTGGGATATTCAGCGAATCAACCGCACTTATCGCGGATTTGCTCGATATGTTAGCGGGTGCCGCCGTTTATGGCGGCGCTTTATAGCGCGGCTGGACAACCGGCGCTGGCTCAAGTAAAAGCAGCGCATATCAGCGGCCTATTGCCAATCATCCGCGGTACGGCTGTCGCCATCGATGTCATTCGCCGCGTAATCTTCGGCAGTGAACCGGAGTCGCTCATTATGCTTCCGGTGGATATCGCCGCGCTGATTGCCAACCTCATCTGCCTCCAGCTCATTTCAGTACACCGAAACGGTGAAATACCTATGCGCGCCAGTTGGATATTCTCGAAAAACGAGGTCATGGCCAATGTAGGGATTATTGTGGGAAGCTTATTCGTCTATCTACTGAACGCGAGGTACCCCGATATTATCATCGGGTTAGCCATTGCATACATAGTCTAGTCGTCCGCGGCGGCGTCCATATCGTCAAGAACGCACGTCATGAAAAGAAAATTCAGTTGGCAAAAAACGCTTAGCCGCCGCACCCGCTCGGATAGCCCATGTGAATGGCGCGCTGCCCAGGTCGTCGCGATCTCTGCCTGGAAAGGCCTCGTCTTATTATTCGTTCTCCACGCTAGCGGTCTTCCACTGAACGATAAATGTCTGGGAGCGGGTGAGCCGCACGGGTTGACGAAGGGAAGAAAAACACCGGTTAGGCTGAGTATTGGCTCCGCTTAGCGGGCAGCGCCCCGATTAAGAAAAATGGTATTTATTTCATGAGAGCGATGAATGTTCGTGGCATCGCGCCGATCCCGGTTCGGTACTGACGCCCCATTCGGGAGCCCACTTCACAAACCGGCGGATTTCCAACATCATGCCTTGTCGCCCGCGCCGCGTTGGAAATCATGGAACAGCGGCCCGTCGTGACGGCCTGATGATGGGGCATCCGTTTAGTTCGCAACGAAACTATTACAAATGTTAGAATCTACTCCCGAGAGGATGAGGTAACGCGATGACCAATACTTTCCAGCGGTTCGAGCAACGGATCGAGCGGATTGCCCGCAAGCTGCCGGGAATGCCCCATCAACCCGTGATGCTGACGCGGTTGTTCTTTTTCGTTTTTAAGAATCTTAACGACGGCCTCAACCAGACGCTGGCGTCTTTCGGATTAAATACCACCTCCCTGCTCGCGCTGGCGATGCTGTTCGCCAGCGAGGAAAACAAACTCAACCCCTCCGATCTCAGCGACGCGTTGATTTCCTCGCGCACCAATGTTACCCGGCTGGTGGACGAATTAGTGCTCAACGGCTGGGTGGAACGCCACGGATGCGTCACCGACCGCCGCCGCATCGATTTAACGCTCACCCCTGCGGGGCAGGAACTGATCGCAGAGGTGCTGCCGCCACTGTGGCGGCAACTATTGGCGGTATGGCACGATTTCAGCGATGAGGAAAGCGCGGGGTTTGAGCATGCGCTTCGCAAGTTATTGCACGGCATCGAACGAGAAAGCAACCGCTAACGTGCGATGCCTGTTGTGTTTGCCGTGGTATCGGCGCTGGGCGGCGCTGGCCGCCCTCGCGGTCGCCGGCTGCGCGCCGCTGCCGCCCCACGCCCCGCCGCCGGCCACGCTGTTGCGGCCGGCGCTGGCGCAGGTCGTGAAAAAAACAGCGGCCCAACCGGGTTTCCAAGCCGCGGGACCGCTAACCGCCGATTGGTGGAAAGCGTTTAACGACCCGCAACTCAGCCGCCTCATTCAGACCGCGCTCCAACACGGCCCGTCAATCAAGCTTGCGCAAGCCCGCTTGCGCGAAGCCCGGCAAGCGGCGCGGTTGGCCGCTCTCGACACGAGCGTTCGCACCGATGGCAACGTCTCGGTGGTACGCGAGCACCTTAGCCGGCACGGCTTTTTCCCGCCACCCTTAAGCGGCAGCACGACGAACAATGGCAATGCGTCGGTCAGCGCCGCCTATACGCTCGACTGGTGGGGAAAGAACCGCGCGACGCTGGCGGCCGCCATCGGTGAAACCCGCGCCGCGCAAGCGGCGGCGGCAGCGGCCCGGCTTGCCCTCGGCACCGCCGTCGCCGACACCTACCTCGGTTTGCAAGGCGCGCGCGCGCGCTTGATTCTGGCGCGCCGGATCGTACGCAAACAGCGCGCACAACGGGATCTCGCCGCCGCCCGTCTGCGCCATGGGCTAAGCAATGCGCTGCCCGTCCGCGCAGCGGCCCAGCAATTGGCCCGCGAGCAGGGTGCGGCGCGCACGCTGCGCTACCAGGCGCAAGTCTACCGCTACCGGCTGGCGGCGCTGACCGGCCATGGCCCCGACTGGCGATTACCCCAGCATACACCGCCCGCGCGTTTCGATACGCCCTTTCCATTGCCACGCCGCTTACCGCTGGACTGGCTAGGCTGGCGGCCGGATATCGCCGCCCAACGGTGGCGCGTCGAAGCCGCGGCACAACGGATCACGGCCGCCCGCGCCGCGTTTTACCCGAACATCGACCTCACGGCGATGGCGGGCCTGCAAAGTATCGAACTCAGCCGCTGGCTAACCGCCGGCAGCTTACTCGCTTCCGTCGGCCCAGCGGTGCATTTGCCGTTTTTCGACCACCATACCCTGCAAGCCAAACTAGGGCAGCGACACGCGGAAGCCGATGCGGCCATTGACCAATACAATCAACAGGTGCTCGCCGCCGCCGAGCAGGTGGCTACGCGTTTAGCGCGGCTGAATACCTTGAACCGCCAGCTACTGTTGCAGCGGGCGGCGACGGCGGCGGCGCGCCAAGCCGAGCGGTTGAATGCGGCGCGTTTCCACGCCGGACTGACCGATAATCAGCCGCTGCTGGCCGCCGAGATCAATACCCTCGGCCAGCGGCAACGCCAACGCCAACTGGAAAATGACCGGCTGCGCGCCATCGTCTCCCTGATCCAAGCATTGGGCGGCGGCGTCCGCGGCGATGCCGAACGCAACAAAGGAGCCTCATGAGCACTCCCCCCTCCCCGCCAACCGCCAATGGACGTTCCAAGCGCTACACACTGCTGGCTGTCCTCGCCATCGTGTTCCTCTCCGCCGGCGCGGCCTACGGTGCGTACTGGACGATGGTCGGCCGTTATTGGGAAAACACCGACGACGCCTATGTCGGCGGCAATCAAGTCGCGATTACCCCGCGCATCGCGGGGACCGTCATCGCGGTGCATGTAGACGACACCGACCGGGTAAAAGCCGGAGAAACATTGGTCAAGCTGGACGATAGCGATACCCAACTCGCGCTGCGGCAGGCGGAAGCGCAATTGGCCGAAACCGTGCGGCGCATCCACCAGGCGTTTGAAACCGTTAAGCAGGACGATGCCAACGTCGCCCGGAAGCGGGTAGCGCTACGTCAGGCGGGCTACGATTTAAACCGCCGTTATCACCTGATCGGAGAAAAAGCGATTTCCCGCGAGACGCTGGCGCACGCCTGGGGCACCGCCCGCAGCGCGCAAGCCGATCTGCGGCTAGCGCTCGCCCGGCTGGCCGCCGCCCGCGCCTTGGTTGCCGGCACCACCGTGGCGGACCACCCGGCGGTGCGGCAGGCGGAAGCGCAAGTGCGGGAAGCGTATCTTGCACTTTCCCGCTGTCATATCGTTTCTCCGGTGAATGGCTACATCGCCAAGCGCAGCGTTCAAGTCGGTCAACGGGTGGCGCCGGGCGCGCCGCTGATGGCGGTGGTGCCGCTCAACCAATTATGGGTAAAGGTCAATCTCAAGGAAGATAAGCTGGCTCATGTCCGTATCGGCCAGCCCGTCACGCTGACTTCCGACATTTACGGCGGCGGCGTGGTATTCCACGGCAAGGTGGAAGGGCTGTCTCCCGGCACGGGCGGCGCCTTTGCACTGCTGCCGCCACAAAACGCCAGCGGCAACTGGATTAAGATTATCCAGCGGCTGCCGGTGCGCGTCAGTCTAAACACCCACGAACTGGAACGCTATCCGTTACGCATTGGATTATCGATGCGGGCGAAAATCGACACCCACGACCGTAGCGGCCCGGTGCTCGCAGCCGCGACACCAACGCAACCGCGCTACGCCACCACGGTATACGTCGCCAATCCCGCGGCGGTGGAAGCGCGTATCCAGCGGATCGTCAACGCCAACAATCCGCCGCTAACCCCCGCAGGGGAGTCTAGCGCGCCGTGAGCCGCGCGCCCTATCCGCCGCTGTCCGGGCTGCTGCTGGCGCCGCTCACGCTGGCGCTGGCGCTGGGCACCTTCATGCAGGTGTTGGATATTTCCATCGCCAACGTGTCGATCCCCGCCATTGCCGGCGATTTGGCGGTCAGCCCCAATCAGGGGACGTGGGTGATCACGTCGTTTGCGGTCAGTAACGCGATCGCCTTGCCGGTCACCGGCTGGCTCGCCCGCCGCTTCGGCGAAGTGCGGCTGTTCGTACTATCCACTCTGTTGTTTTCCATCGCCTCATGGCTGTGCGGTTTAGCCGTCAACTTGCCGATGCTGGTGACGTTCCGCGTCATTCAAGGGCTGGTGGCCGGCCCCATGGTGCCGCTATCGCAAAGTTTGCTGCTCAATAATTATCCGCAGGAAAAGAAAGGGCTGGCGTTGGCGTTGTGGGCCATGACAGTCGTGGTGGCGCCGATTATCGGGCCGATCATGGGCGGCTGGATTACCGACAATCTTAGCTGGCCATGGATTTTTTACATTAACGTGCCGGTCGGCATCCTCTCGAGCTATATCGCCTGGCAACTGCTGGGTAAGCGGGAAACGGAAACGATCAAACAGCCCATCGACGTCGTCGGCCTGGCGCTCCTGACGGTCGGCATCGGCGCGCTGCAAATTTTGTTGGACAAAGGCAACGACCTCGACTGGTTCGGTTCCCGCGAAATCGTCACCTTGGCGTTGGTCTCCGGCATCTCCCTCGTCTTTCTCGTGGTGTGGGAGTTAACCGACAAACATCCCATTATCGACCTTCACCTGTTCGCCCGGCGCAATTTCACCTTCGGCGTGCTCACCCTCAGCATCGGCTACATGGTGTTCTTCGGCATTATGGTGATTATCCCCTTATGGCTGCAAACCCAGATGGGTTACACCGCCACCTGGGCGGGGCTGGTGGTGGCGCCCATCGGCATCCTGCCGGTATTCCTGGCGCCCTTCGTCGGTCGCAATCTCTATAAAATCGACATCCGGCTATGGTCAACCCTCAGCTTCACCGTATTCGCCGCGGTCTCGTTCTGGTACGCCTACTCCATCAACACCGACGTCACCTATTGGCAACTGACCTTGCCCCGCTTCATCATGGGTCTTGGCGTGGTAACCTTTTTCGTTCCCCTGTTCGCCCTCGCCCTGTCGGAAATCCCCCCGCAGCAAATGGCCAGCGCCACTGGGCTCGTGACCTTTTTCCGCATTCTGGCCGGCAGCCTGGGCACCTCAGTGAGTATTACCTTGTGGGATCGGCGCGGTATTTTGCACCATAGCCAGCTTGCGGAACGGATCAGCGCCTACGACCCGCTCACCCAAGCCACGCTACACCGGCTCGGCGGCCTGGGGTTGAGTGCGCCGGCCAACGCGGCGTTTCTCGACCGCGGCCTCACCCAGCAAGCGGTCATGCTGGCAACCAACGATCTATTCTGGCTTTCCGGCTGCATCTTCGCCTTGCTGATTGTCGCCGTGTGGTTCGCCCGGCCCATCCACGGCGGAAGCGCCCACTAACCGGGGAAATTCAGCGCGCCGCTACGCCGGATGACGGCGCGAAAATCACCGGGCGCGGATCATTCGCGCCCGCGCGTCAAGCGGGCCTGTACCGTGCGGCGGGCGGTTCAATCGGCGCGATTTTCCAGTCCGCCAACCGCCATTTCCGCCGCCCGGAGTACCGCCCGCGCCTTATTCTGGGTTTCCGTCCATTCGTTATCGGCCACCGAATCGGCGACGATCCCCGCGCCGGCCTGCACATAAAGCGTGCCGTCTTTCACCAGCGCGGTGCGGATGGCGATCGCCACATCCATGTCGCCATTGAATCCCAGATAGCCCACCGCCCCGGCATAAACACCGCGCTTAGTCGGCTCCAACTCGTCGATAATCTCCATCGCCCGTACCTTGGGCGCACCGCTCACCGTCCCCGCCGGAAAGGTCGCGCGCAACACGTCCATCGCCCCCAATTCCGGCTTGAGCCGGCCTTCCACATTGGACGCGATATGCATTACGTGGGAATAACGCTCGATCATCATCTGCTCGGTCACCCGCACCGTGCCGGTTTGCGCCACCCGCCCCACGTCGTTACGTCCCAAATCCACCAGCATCAGATGCTCGGCCAGTTCCTTGGGATCGGCCAGCAGGTCGCGCGCCAATGCCTCATCCTCGTCGCGGGTCTTGCCTCGAGGACGCGTGCCAGCGATGGGACGCACCGTCACGGTGTCGCCTTCCAGACGCACCAGGATTTCCGGCGAAGCGCCCACCACCTGGAAATCCTCCAGGTCGAAGTAGAACATATAAGGCGATGGGTTCAAGGTGCGTAATGCCCGGTATAGCGCCAGGGGAGACGCGGAATAAGGCAACGCCAGCCGCTGGCTCAACACCACTTGCATAATATCGCCATCGTAAATGTAGCGCCGGGCTTGTTCCACTGCCTGCTTAAAGGACGTCTCGCCGAACTCGGACTGGGCCGCCGCCGCTACGGCAGGCGCCATGGCCGGCGCCGTCGCCGGCTGGCGTAATTGCAAGCTAAGCGCCACCAGCCGCTGGCGCGCCTTGGCGTAAGCGTCCGGCTGATTGGGATCGGCGTAAACGATCAGAAACAGCTGACCGCACAGATTATCGAATACCGCCAATTCCTCCGACAGCAGCAACTGGATATCCGGCGTCCCCAGCGGATCTGGATTCACGCTATTTTCCAGCCGGGGTTCGATGTAGCGCACGGTGTCGTAACCGAAATACCCCACCAAGCCGCCGCAAAAACGCGGCAGACCGGGGCGCGCCGCCACCCGGAAACGGGCCTGGTACTCGTGAATAAAGCGCAGCGGATCGCTGGTTTCCAGCGACTCGACCACTTCACCGTCGGACTCCACGGCGACCTGCCACCCGCGCACCGTCAACCGGGTGCGGGCGGGCAAGCCGATGAAGGAATAGCGCCCGAAGCGCTCCCCGCCCACCACCGACTCCAGTAGATAGGAGTAAGGCCGGTTGGCCAGCCGCAGGTAAACCGACAACGGCGTATCCAAGTCGGTCAGCATTTCGACGGTCAGCGGAATGCGGTTATAGCCTTGGGCGGCCAACCGGTTGAATTCCTGTTCAGTCATTAGAGATCACACACGAAAATTGGAAACGAGAGGCGAAAGTCCGCCGTGCGGCCGCGGACAGCGCCGCCATCGCCGGATCACGCCGCGTTCCCAGCAACGCATGATTATAACGCCCTCGTGACGCGCGCGGCGGCGGCCGCCAAGTCCGGCACCACCTGGTCGATATCCAGCCGCTCCACCGGGTCGCCCCGATTGTAGCCATAAGGCACGCAAAATATGGGACATCCGGCGGCGCGCGCCGCTTGCGCATCGTTGATCGAATCGCCGATCAGCAGCATTTCCGCCGGGATCACGCCGAAATGGCGGCACGCGTGATACAGCGGCAGGGGATCGGGTTTTTTCTTCGGCAGACTGTCGCCGGACAACACCAGATCAAAATACGCCGCCAGACCCATTGCCTTGAGCAATGGCTGGGTAAAGCGCGCCGCTTTGTTCGTAATGCATGCCAGGTGAAAACCGGCGGCGCGCAACGCATGCAACCCCTCCATCACGCCGGGGTACGGACGGGTCGCCCGGCACAACACCTCGGCATAATGCCGGTTGAACGCCGCCAGCGCCGGTTCGAGCAACGCCGCCTCGGGCTCGCCCGCCATCTCGCCGGTCAACGCCCGCTTTACGAGACGGGAAACGCCGTTGCCAATATAGCTTTTAACCGTATCTTCCGGCAACCGGCCGCGCCCCAACTCGGCAAGCATGCGGTTGGCCGCTTCGCCGATGTCCGCGGCGGTGTCCAGCAAGGTGCCATCCAGGTCGATCACCACCGCCTTGACGGGCAAAAGAGGGGGCTTCTGCATCGTATCGCCGTATCGGCGGGCCGCCGGCCCGCCAGAAAAATTAAACGTTGGCCAGTTCGGCGCGCATGGCGTCGATGGTCGCTTTATAGTCCGAAGTGCCGTAAATGGCGGAGCCGGCGACAAACGTATCGGCGCCCGCGCGGGCGATGTCGGCGATATTATCCACCTTGACGCCACCGTCGATCTCCAGCCAAATATCCCTGCCGCTCTCGTCGATCAGGCGGCGCACCGCGCGCAACTTGTTGAGCGCCTCGGGAATAAACGATTGCCCGCCGAAGCCGGGATTCACCGACATAATCAGCACCATATCCAGCTTATCCAACACATGGTCCAAATAGTTCAAGGGTGTCGCGGGATTAAAAACCAGGCCCGCTTTACAACCGGAATCCCTAATCAGGCCGAGAGAGCGGTCGATATGCCCGGACGCCTCGGGGTGAAACGTAATGAGGTTCGCCCCGGCTTTAGCGAAATCGGGAATCAGCCGATCCACCGGCTTCACCATCAAATGCACGTCGATCGTGGCGTCGGTCAGCGGCCGGATTGCTTCGCACACCAGCGGGCCGATCGTCAGGTTCGGCACGTAGTGGTTATCCATTACATCGAAATGGATAATATCGGCGCCAGCCTGGAGTACGCTAGTGACTTCCTCGCCCAACTTGGCGAAATTAGCGGACAGAATGCTCGGCGCAATACGATAGGTTGGCATGACAAATCCCTTTTACATGATGAAAACCAAATGCGGCATTTTACCTGTAAACGGCGACGCCGGACATAGGCGAAGCGGCAGCGGGAATTCGCCGCGCCGCGCCCGGACGCATCTTCCGTTTCCGCGCCCGCTGCTTCCTCGCCGCCGCGCGGTAAAACACTAAATTGGCTTGCCAGCGAAAAAAAAATCGTGTGCAATAGCCCCATGGCCGAAAGTAAAAAATATGCAATTACCGTTTCCACCCAGATGCATTTCGTGGAAGAACACTCCGATATCGACAATGACCGGTATGTGTTCGCCTATACCATCAGCATCGCCAATACGGGCAATATCGCCGCGCAGCTGATTAGCCGTCACTGGGTCATCACCGACGCCACCGACCGGGTGCAGGAAGTGCGCGGCTTGGGCGTCGTCGGCGAGCAGCCCTTGCTGCAACCGGGCGAGAGCTTTGAATATACCAGCGGCGCATCCATCGGCACCCCCTTCGGCACCATGGAAGGCGCCTACCAGATGGTCGCCGAGGACGGCACCAAATTCGACGCGCCCATTCCCTCCTTCGCCCTGGCCATGCCGCGCGTGCTGCACTAGACTTGGCCGAAGACCCGCCGGAGAGCAGCCCTCCCCCTGTCGTCGCCGACACCATAGGCCAGCCATGTCCCTCAAGCACAGTTACACCCTGATTGCCCCGTTTTACGACGCCATGCTGTCCCGCGCCTTGACCGGCGTGCGGGCGCAGAACCTGCAACACCTGCCCACAGGGGGGCAGGCGGTGTTGGTCAACGGCATCGGCACCGGCCTCGATCTTCCCCACCTGCCGCCGGAAAACCGCTACGTCGGCCTGGACCTCACTCCCGCGATGCTGCGCCGGGCGACGGCCCGGCGCGGTGCTCTCGACCTCTCCCTGGTGCAGGGCAATAGCCTCGCGCTGCCGTTTAGCAACGAACGCTTCGACCAGGTAGTCATGCATTTGATTTTAGCGGTCGTGCCCGACCCGGCGCAGGCGCTGCGGGAAGCCGCGCGCGTACTCAAGCCCGGCGGCGGCGTACTGATTTTCGACAAATTCCTCCGCCCCGGTCAACCGGCGCCCTTGCGGCGGGCGCTCAACCTGATTTTCCGCCAGTTGGCGACGCGCCTGGATGTCGTATTCGAGGAAGTGTTGGCGCAAACTCCCGGCCTGCGGCTGGAATGGGATACCCCACGGTTGGCAAGCGGCTGGTTCCGCGCCATCAAACTGGTAAAATCCTAGGTTTTACCCGACCCGTCACGTTTATGATCGCTGCCCCGGCAACCACCTCTCCACGCCTAACTGTCCGCGCCGGACGCTGGCTGGCATTGCTGTTGCCATTGCTGTTGGCCGCTTGCTGCCCGCCACCGCTGCAAAAACCCGTACCGCCGCCCCGGCCATCGCTGAAAGCCGTCCCCTGGTCATCCCTTCCCGGTTGGTCGACAGACCAAACGACAGCCGCATGGGGCGCGTTCCTGACCAGCTGCCAGGCACTGGAAAAGCAACCGGCGTGGCAAACCGTGTGCGCCGGCGCCATGGCGCTTGGCCAGCCCAATAGCCAAGCGGCGCGGACATTCTTTCAGTCCCACTTTATTCCCTACCAACTGATTAACCCCGACGGCGGCACACGCGGCACGATTACCGGCTATTACGAACCGTTACTCCATGGCGGCCGCGCCCGGTCTTCCCGCAACCGCTACCCGGTTTACGGCGTGCCGGGCGACTTGCTCACCATCGATCTCGCCTCGGTATACCCCCAACTTAAACACATGCGGCTGCGTGGCCGGCTGCAAGGCAACCGGGTCGTGCCTTATTACAGCCGCGCCGACATTGCCGCCGGCAAAGCGCCGCTGAACCACAACGTATTATTTTGGGTAGACAACCCGATCGACCTCTTTTTCCTGCAAATCCAGGGCTCCGGGCGCATTCGCCTGAACGACGGAGAAACCGTACGGGTCGGTTACGCCAACCAAAATGGCTATCCTTACCGCTCCATCGGCCGACTACTGGTCAAGCGCGGCGAACTCTCACTCGCTCAAGCGTCGATGCAGGGCATCAAGACCTGGGCGCGACAACACCCCACGCAACTGAATGCGCTGCTCAATTACAATGCCAGCTATGTATTTTTTCGCCAGCTGCCCAACCAGGACGGCGGGCCGATCGGCGCGCTGGGCGTGCCGCTCACCGCTGGCCGTAGCCTTGCCATCGACCCCCGGGTCGTCCCCTTGGGCGCACCGGTATATCTCGCCACCACCTGGCCCAATAGCCAACGTCCGTTGCGGCGTCTGATGCTGGCCCAGGACACCGGCGGCGCGATCAACGGCGCGGTGCGCGCCGACTTTTTCTGGGGCTTCGGCGCCAGCGCCGCTAAGCAAGCGGGCCGCATGAAAAGCCCCGGCCACATGTGGGTGCTGCTGCCCAACCACATGCCGCCGCCCGGCCGCTAATCCGCGCGATGTAACACGAAGCGGATCGTCAGCCGCACGCGACTAGCCACCGGCACGCCTGCCGCGCGCGCGGGGACAAAGCGCGCCGCGCGCACCGCCGCCAGCGCCGCCGCCTCGAAATATTCCGGCGGCTCCGCCTGCATCACCCGGGCTTGCCGCACGACGCCCGTGGCGTCGATTTGTAATTCCACCACGACTGTTCCTTCCACCCCATCGGCTTGCGCCGCCGCCGGATACAGCGGGCGGATCGGCTGCAATGGCGCCGGCGGACGGCTGATACCGTGGCCGCCACGATTAATCAGGGCCGGACGCGCGGCGCTAGCGGCAGGTGACGGCGCGGACGGCGCAGTGGCGGTAGGCGCGGGTGATGCGGCGGCGGCAGGCGTGGCCCGCGTCGCAACGGGAGCGACGGGCGCCGGACGTGGTGCAACAGGGCGGCGGGAAACGGCAAGCGGGGGATTCCGCGGTTTTTCCCTCGCCCGCTGCCTCGCTGGCGCCGCCGTGGGCGGCGTCAATGCGGCGGCGGGAGGCGCCGAAGCGATCACTTGCAGCCGAGCGCTGAACGCGGCGGCAAATGGCGTTGCCCGCAGCGGCCCCGGCCGTGCGCCAGGCGGCGCGCGGAAACCGAACAGCAACACCAGATGCAAGACGAGCGAACAGACCAGAGCCAAGGCCAGCCGGGCGAATGGACGACGGAATAACCGTTGAGGGGAAAAATCACGGGGAAGGGACAAAGCGCCGGTTCCTCTAATCAGCGCCAAATTCTCGCAGTATAAGCGCGCCACGCCACCGGAACAACGGCAACGCGAGAATTTACTTCGGCACGGTCACAAACGCCAGCTTGCCAATACCCGCCCGCTGAACCGCCGCCATCGCCTGGGCGACGCGGCGGTAAGGCACGTTGCCGTCAGCCTGAAGCCGAATGCCGATCGCGGCGTTTTGCCCCTGTAGTCGCCGCAGCATGCCTTCCAAGCGGTCGAGGGCGACCGGCTGGCGATCGATCGATAGCGCACCCTGGGCGTTAATCGTCAGTTGCACCATGCGGGTCTGCGTGAGTGACGCCACCCGCGCCGTGCTAGGCAACCGCACCTTGACCGCCTGCATCAGCAGCGGTGCGGTAACGATAAACACGATCAGCAACACGAGCATGACATCCACCAGGGGCGTCACGTTAATTTCATTCATGACCACAGGGTCGGATGAAGCATGGAAAAGGGCCATTGTTCGTCTCTCTACTCGGATTGCGCCTGAAAGCCGAGCTTCATCGCCCAGCGCAGAAAATCGGTAGCGAAGCTATCTATTTCTCCCACGGACAACCGCAGTCGGCGCACGCCGGCATTGTATGCCAACACGGCGGGAATCGCGGTGGCAATGCCCAGCGCGGTGGCAATGAGCGCCTCGCCAATGGGGCCGGCCACGACATCCAGCCCGGCGGAGCCGCTATGGCCGATGCTTTGCAGCGCATGCATGATGCCCCACACCGTGCCGAACAACCCAACGAACGGCGCGGTGGAGCCAATGCTCGCCAGCACCGCGAGTCCGCTTTCCCATTGACGTTGAAGTTTTTGTATCTGCTGGCGCAAGCCGCGCTCCAGCACGTCTTGGCGATCACCGCGCGGCATCGGCGCACTCGCCTCCTCCATATCCCGCAACGCGGCGAAGCCTGCGCGGCACAGCGCCGCCAGCGGCGCGGACGACGCCGTGGCAAGCGCCTCGGCCTCCCACCGGCTCGCCGCGCGCCAAAATGCCTGTTGGAATCGCCGGTTTTGCCGAGACAGCCGCCATTGCAGCCAACCCTTGCGCACAATCAACGTCCAGGCCACTAAGGAAAAAGCGGCCAATACCCATAACGTGGCGGCGACCATGGCCGATGAAGTGAATCCGAACATTTGCATAGATCCTGTGTCTCGTTCGCGGAGCGGTGTTTCCGCTCAACGATTCAATCTGAAGGTGATGGGCACCTCCACCCATGCCGCCACGGCGTGACGGCCGCGCTTGGCGGGAACAAAGCGCCATTGCCGCACCGCGGCCAGCGCCGCCCGGTCGAGGATAATGTAACCGCTGCTGCGTTTAACCACCGCTTGCGTGCAGCCGCCCTGGGCCGACACCGCCACGCGCAACAGCGCCGTTCCCTGGTCGCCGCTACGCCGCGCCATCAACGGATAGCGGGGCGGCGGGTTATGCAAATAGGCCGCCTGGAAACGGGGCGGCTTCCATAACGGCGGGGCGGGCGCGGTGGCGCGCGCGGCCGGCGGCGAAGGCGCTGCTGGCGCTGGCGTGGCGACGGGGATGGACGATGCCGCCGCCACGACCGGCAGCGGTAGTGATGGACGGCGGGCGAGGAGGCGGCGAGACCGCCGGAGACGCCGCGCCCGTCGTGGCCTGGGCGGGGGAAGCCGCGCCGCCCGCCGTTGTTTCGCCGGCGAGGTCGTGGCCGGCGCGGGCGGCGGCGCCATTAACGTCGCTTCCACCACAAGCGGCGCGGCGAGCAGCGGCGCATCCGCCATCCTTCCGTACAAAAAGCCATACGCGACAATCAGGTGCAGCCCTGCCGCCAGCACCATCGCCAGCAGCCAACCACCGAAATTCTTCACCCGGTTGCCGCCGCCGGCCGCCGTTACCCCCATTTCCTGCGCCACCACCTGGGCGCGCCGGTCGCCGCCAGCAGCAGCGCTGCGATGGCGAAGAGATCATTCATCCATTTCCATTGGACATGAATCAGCAAGCCACTATGCAGGCTATCGAATAGATCGAACCAGGCGGCGGCGCGCACGCGCGGTAATCGCGGCGAGAAAGCCGCCGGACGGCCGCCGCCGTCAATGAGCCGAATACCGCCGGGACCGCTCCACAACCAGCCCTTGCCCGGCAAGGCGGTCATGTCGGACGGCATAAATCCCGTTCCCGCGACCCGCCGCCACGCCCCGCCGCCGGTCTTCTCAAAATTGGGGCTGCCCATGCCGCCGATAAACAACGCGCCGCCAACCCGCCGTATCGTCCAGACGAAACCGGGAATCGCCGGATCGCGCCTCCAGGTACGCCCGCCGTCCATCGAGGTGAACAGGCCAAGACGGGTGCCAACACTGAGACGGTTGACCGCGTCGGGATAACCCGCGACACTATAAATTTCATCCTGCCAGCTCCGTAGACGATACACCGGCGGCAGCCAGGCGCGATCCAGCGACACGGTGTGCATCCAACGGTTAAGCGCGCTCCCATGATCCAGTAGGACACCGGTCATGGAAAGGTAAAGAATCGGCGCCAGCGCCGCGACGCCAACCACCGGGGCGTGCAACCGGTAAAGCCAGCGGATCGCGGGCCCCTTGGCGGCGGCCGGTACGCCACGCCCCGCGCGGCGCAGCCGCTTCCAACGTTTAGGCCACCCCCAGTACAGCAAGCCGGTCAAGGGCAACAGCATTAAGGCAAAACCGGCGAGGTCGTTCAACAGCAGCGACACGCCGCCGGGAAAAACGCCGCGGCCGAAATGCAGGTCGTGAACGAGGCGGGAGAGATCGATATGCGGGGGCAACGCGCGAATATTGGGCGGTTGCGGATCGAGCCACGCCACGTGCCGGGGACCGTGGGTAGCGAGACGGAATATTTGGCTGCGATCGACCACGCCCAGCAAACTATTCGCTGGCCCGCCCGTGGTCAACGCGGTGATTAACCGTCCCGGCAGCGCGATGCGGGTGAAGGCACGGCCGCCATCGATGGAGCGCCACACGCCATCGTCCGTCGCCAGCCACAACCGCTTCCAGCCCTGGCGAAAATCGGGGACGATGGCGAAGATTTGCGGCGGTTCGACGCGGCCGCCGAAAACAGGACGCGACCACCGCCGCCCGCCGTCTCCGGTTAACCATAGACCGCGCCGTCCGCCAGCCAGCCGCTGGGCGGACGCGCGCGGATTGACCTGATAGAGCGCAACCGTGCGCGACGTGCTTTTGGCGGCAACGGCGGGCGGCAACGCGGCAACGGGCAACGCGGGCCGCCATAGCCAATGCCAGTCGCGATGGTCGAGAATAAAACCGGTCGCGCCCAACACCGCCAGCCATAGCGCGGCAAATAGCCCTACCCACTGGTGAATACGGTGCAACGTCCAGCGGCGCCGGATGGGTTTCCCCCGCAACCGCCCGGCGCTGCCAGCGGCCGCGACCGGCGCTTCGCGCGGAAGCAACGCCCGCTCCCGGCGACGCTTAATAATCAAACCGCAGCGTGGCGAAAACGGTGCGTTGCGGGTAAGGATGGTACGCGTAATAACGGTAATTGTTCAGATTATTGACCCCAACCGACACCGTGGCGTGCTTAGCCAGCGTGTAATTCACCTTGGCGTCAACGACGAAAAACCGGCTGGTGCCGCCGTAGGTGTCCGGATTACTGTCGGTGTTATCCAGGGTGTTGTATTGCCGCCCGCTGTACCGCGCCGCCAGCGTATAGCTCAGACGGGCGTTTTGATGATAAGTCGCCACGGCGGTGGCGCGCCAATCCGGCACGCGCACCTGCTTCTTGCCAACGCTGGCGGGAAATTGGTCATTCTTTAAAACCACCGAATCCACATAGGTGACGCTGCCGGACACATCCAATCCCCGCCACGCGATATCCTGTCCTTGATAAGCCACTTCAGCGCCGCGGGAGCGTATTTTGCCGATATTCTGAATATTGGTCACCGTGGGAAACACGGTAATATCCGTCTGCTTATACAGCGCATCGACGGTATCCTCCTGAAACACCGACAAGCGCAGCAAGCCGTTCCGCAGGCTGCGCTCGGCGGTCAGTTCGCCGGATGTCGCCTTTTCCGGCTTGAGATTGGGATCGTTGTTGACAATCGTGCCGCTGCTGATGCTGCCTTGGAACAACTCGCTCACTGTCGGCAGGCGATACGCGCGGCCCAGCGACGCGCGCAACCGCCAGACAGGCGTCGCTTGAAAAACGAGGGACGCCTTGGGCGAAAAGAAATGATCGCGCCGCGTCGGATAGCCCAATGTCGTGGCGGCGTTGGACAACGCGCCGTCGAAGGCGCGCCAGTACTCGTAGCGCCCCCCCAGAATCAACGTCCAGGCGGGCGCAAAGCGCCAGGCGTCCTGGGCAAATAGCGCTTGCGTCTCGGTGTCGCCGGCAAAGGCGGAAACGCGCGTCGTCGGGCCGCCGGATAGCCAGTCGCCGGTATTGAACACGCGGCTGTCGAGAAAGTAGTGATCGTCATGGTAGCCGAACGCGACGCGGTGCGCGCCATCGCTCCCGCCGGGCCGCCACTGGCCCTTGAGATCCAGCGTGCGCCAGCCGGTGCCGTCGCCCAAGGCGATGCGTCCCGCGCCGCCGCCTTGCGCCGCCGGCAACGCAGTCGACGGCGAACGTTTCTCATCCTGGCTAATATGGTACCAAGTCGCAATAGCCTGCCAATCCCATGCGCCCCCGGTATCGCTAATCAGCGACAGGCCATGCAGCCAGTGCGCCTCTTGACGCCGACTCGGCAAAAACAAATTGGTTGGCAACGCATAATGGTAGCCGTCAATGGCGACATTGCCACTGTAGACTGGGTTACCGCTGGCGTCGCGCAAGTAACTCTGCACGGAAACATCGGAATCGTCCTGCCAATAACCCAAGGTATACGCCGCGCGCAGCGTCGGTGTTAAATCGACGGCCAGCTTGAGCTTGGCCGTATCCTGCACGGTATGATCGATGCTCGTCGCGCCCATCACCACACGGGGATTACCATTCGCGTCGGTGTCGTGATACGCGCCGCTAACCACCGTATCGCCGCCGCCGGCGGCCGTGGTGGACGCAGGCTTGGTCGCGAACGTCATCGGCTGGCCGTGGCTATCCAAATGGTCGAAACTGGCAAACCACGCGACATTGCCCTGCCGATTGCCGAGCAGCGCGTTGAACTGGCGGCCGGCATAATCATCATCCGTCCCGTAGAGGCGGTAATGCTGCCAAAATTCCTGCGCTTTGGCGTGGGCTTCGAATTTTTCGGGCATGCGCGTCGTAATCAGCACCGTGGCACCCATCGAATTACCCGGATAGGCCGCCGAAAACGGGCCATAAATCACGTCAACCCGCTTGATTTCCTCGGGGGACACCATATCCCAGCGCGGCGCAAAGTTCCAGCCGTTGCCGAGCAAATTAGACAGCAGCAGCCCATCGGCGTATACCAGCGAACGGGCGCTGCTGATCGAACCGGAGGTGCGTGTCACGATAATGCTATTGCGGTCGCCGATATAGCGCTTGCGTATCTGCACGCTGGGCAGATATTTCACCGCATCCTCGGTATTGACGATATTAACCGTGTCCGCCACCGTCTGCGCCGTCACCCCTTCGCTAACGGCGGGTAGATCGGGGTCGACCGCGGGTTGCGAAGCACTGACGACCACTTCACCCAAGGTGGGAATAGCGTTGGCTCCGCTATCCGCCGCAACGGCCTCCATACAATGACCGGCCAACACAATAGCAACGGCGGCGACACACCGCCCGCGAACCCATATCCCCATATCCTATCCCCCAACTAAATCTTAACTTACGAACAATTTTTTGATTTATTCTAAGCGCCGCCCCGGCGGCGGGTAAATGCGGCACAGTGACGCGCGGCAAATTGCCGCGCCCCTAAACCCGCGTCCGGCACGAGGAAAATAATCTCTTCCTTCCCAAAACTTTTGTTAAACTTAACCCAGTGAGTTAGATTGCATGCCTTGAGCAGGGCGCGCCCGCCGTATAAGCGCAACGCCGCTGGTCAAGCAATTGAGTATGTTCGCAGCAAGCACCGCCTTATCTCCGCCCCCGGTCAAAACACTTCATCGATTGTTCGTCCTCCGCAATATCGAAATTGCCGGACAATTGACCGCAGTGGCGGTCGCCGCCCGCATACTCGCCACCTCCTTGCCCTTCGCGGCGCTGCTCGCCGTGATTGGCGTTCTGGCCGCAGTAAACGGCATGACCTGGCTGCGGCTGAAACAGCCTTGGCCGGTCACCGAAACGGAACTGTTTCTTCACCTGCTAGCCGACGCGCTGGCGCTCACGCTGCTGCTGTACTTAAGCGGCGGATCGACCAACCCGTTCGTCTCCCTCTACTTGCTGCCGCTCATCATCGCCGCCACCATCCTGCCCGCCGCCTATGCTTGGGCCATGGCTCTGTTCACGCTGGGATGCTATACGCTGCTGCTCTTTTATTATCTGCCGCTCTCCCGCTATGACGCGGAAGCCTCGGTCATCGGCGCATTGTTCCATCACGGCGCCGCCTATCCGCATGCCGGCCCGCTCATCAAAACGCACTTCGGGCTGCACGTACTCGGGATGTGGTTTAACTTTCTAGTGAGCGCGGGACTCATCGCCTTCTTCGTCAACCGCCTGGCGCGTTCCCTGCGCGAGCGCGACGCCCGCTTGGCGCGCGCCCGCGAAGAGGCGCTGCGCAACGAGCAAATCATTGCGCTCGGCGCCCTCGCCGCTGGTGCGGCCCACGAATTCAGCACCCCGCTAGCCTCCATGGCGATTATCGTGAAGGAACTGCAACAAACCGCCGGACTATCTCCCGAGTGGACGAACGACTTACGGCTGCTATACCGGCAGATTGAGAGCTGCAAGCAAACGCTCACCAACCTAACCATCGCCGCCGGCGAAAGCCGCGCGGAAAACGGCGGCAGTTGCGCCTTGGATCAATACCTGGAGAACGTGGTGAAACAATGGCGGCTGATGCGCCCGGCGGCGGCGGTCACGGCCCGCTGGCCCGGCCCCCAGCCAGCGCCGATGATTATGGCGGAACGCACATTGAGCCAAGCGTTAATCAACCTATTTAACAACGCCGCCGACGCTTCGCCCCATGAAGTGGACATCGAAGGCCATTGGAACAACCAGCGGCTAACCGTCACCATCCGCGACCGCGGACCGGGGCTCACCCCGGAAGCCGCGGCTAACGCGGGAGAAGCCTTCTTCACTACCAAGAAAACGGGGCGCGGAATCGGCCTGCTCCTGGCCAACGCCACCATCGACCGGCTCGGCGGCGCCGTGCGGATGTTCAACCGCGAGGGCGGCGGCGCCCGCGTGGAAATCTCGATCCCCCTGGCCAAGCTGACGACCACGGAAGCCGCGCCATGAACGCACGCACCGCCGCCCCGGCGCGGCCTTCGATGCTATTGGTGGACGACGACGACACCTTCCGCCAACTGCTCGCCCGCGTCATGGAAAAGCGGGGATTTACCGTAACCACCGCCCACGGCGTGGACAGCGCGCTGCGCGCCGCGGCCGCCGCGACCCCCGATTATGCGGTGATCGACCTCAATATGCCCGGCCCGTCGGGCCTGGTGCTGGTGCAGAAACTCAGCATCCTGAGTCCTGGCACGCGCATAGTGGTGCTCACCGGCTACGGCAGCATCGCCACCGCGGTGGAAGCGATCAAACTGGGCGCAACCCATTACCTCGCCAAACCCGCCGATGCCGATGAAATCCTGGCCGCCTTTCACCGCGACGATGGCGACGCCGGCCTGCCGCCGCCCGCGACACCGCCCTCCATCAAGCGGCTGGAATGGGAACACATCCAAAAGGTGCTATCGGAAAACCAAGGCAATATTTCCGCCGCCGCCCGCATGCTGCACATGCACCGCCGCACCCTGCAACGCAAGCTAGGCAAGCGCCCTGTGCGGAAATAATCCGGCGATAAGGGAAATCGGAGAAACGGCGCATGCCGGTCGGTATCGGAAAACCGTAGCGCCACGAATGATGGCGCGCGTAAATGCACGGGGAATAAACAACGCCCCGCCCCAGCTGAAATAGCGCGGCTTTCCGGCAAGACCAACATCCTGGCCGTCGAAAGACGCCCATCTTGAGCAGCGTAGCGCCCGACAAATCCTATTCTCCGGGAATACCGCCATCTGGCGACCGAACCAACCCCCACTGCGTTGTTTCCGCCACCGGATCGACATCACGCTGACGCAAGCACGGTTAAGCCGCGGCGATCCCTCGATAAATCACCTGGTATTGGTGAAAATGCGCCCGATTATACTGATCTACTAGCGCTGGCATCGTGATTTTTCTAGGGATGGCCGCCATCGCCCCATATCCCAGACGCAGCAGAAAACCGGGGGCTGTCGCCGCTTCCGAATAGAGTGAGCGCAACGATTTTTACGCACTCGGATAAACATGGGATGTTTGCGGCGATGGCATTGCGTTCGTTCATCATTTCTAGCGGCCAAGCTCACCGGCGGTGATGGCGCGTAGCGGAATTACCGTCCGAGCGCGGCGCGCTGGTCAGGTTGCCGGCTTTTCCGCCACAAAGACAAGAAAAGGCCATAGCGGTATTCCAAAATGTTTCTTGAAAACGATGCGGCAATCAGCCTGCGCAAATACCGGCAGAACGGAGACGGATCGACAGCCGAGAGAAATGGACGGGATACGCCAAACCAAGCGCTCCACCTTATCGGCCATCCACCGCACAACCGGGCTTTCTGGGTCGGTGGAATGCACAACGCCAATACGCCCTCCTGGCTTGGTCACGCGGTGAAGTTCCCTTGCGCCCTTGGCAGGGTCATATAACGGACATAGGCTATAGGTGGAAACACGGTATCGAAGCGATCGTTCTCGAACGGTAAAGCAGTCATATCGCCGCTCTTGAATTCGACCCGAGCGCCAGCGCTAACTTGATCGATCCGCTGTTTTGCAATGGCTAACATTCCATCGCTCATATCGAAGAGCATGGCCTTCCCGGATCGACCGGCCTTTTCCAGGGCAAGCAAGGCGCTCGATCCTGTGCCAGCGCCGCAATCAAGAATACTGTTGCCAAGGCTAACCGCCTGATCCACTAAAATGCGCCGACCACGTTGATCGGAGCCGACGGTAAAGAAAGCATGTTGGAAGTCGTATCGTCCGGCCACGCGATCGTAAACCGATTTTAACGCCCTGGGGTTCAAGGCGTCCCGCACTAGCTGATTCTCCCAAGTATTTTCTGCAATCTAGCGTCGCAAATCGCTGGCGGTAAAAAACAGGGCACGGAACGCGCGGCGCTTTTTAACGCCCGGGGGCATCGATTTTATTCTACGCAACACTACTTAGCCGGCGGCATCCCATCGTATTTCTTAAGATCATCCGTTATGTCATACCAAGGGGCTTTTGACCCAACGAACAAATGAAACGTTGGTTTCTGCTTTGGCGCATCGTCTAGTATTCCCAGCCTAATATTGTATTTCTTACGATCTAACTTTTTGGAAAATAAACTGGAGCCACAGTGTCCACAAAAACCTAGATCGGTATCGTCAGTCTTATGGTAGTAGGCTACAAATTCTTCACCTTCCGTGATCTTAAAATCATCGAAATCAATCCCCGCAGCCGTTGCGAAAGCAGAACCTGAAAATTTTCGGCATTCAGAACAATGGCAATGGCCTACATAATCGAATCTATCCGGTACTTGGATTTTTACCTTCCCACACAAACAAGAACCCGTTAAATATTTCACCATAATCCCCTACCCCTTTTGCGGTATAACATCTGGCATAACCGGCTGGCCGGAAGCGTGCAAAGCCCGCAGTAAACCTCTCCGTGTTGATGAATAGCCAGGCTCGACCCGTTGTGGCGCGCAAATACAGAATGAGCGGACCTCCGTTTCGGCCCTATCGAAAGACAAATGAGGTGAAAGCGGTCACCACATGTCCCGAAAGGCCGCTAGGTTGAGCATCGGAGTCAGGCCGACGTAGTAAGTATAGCGTCAAACCCGTCCGGACTCAGAAATGTTGAGCACTGCCACGCCCAGATTGTCCAAGAGTCCACGCCGCCAACCTTGGCTCGGAGCGCGAGAGATGTCCCCGCTTCTCGCTCCCGTAATGCCCCTCTCCGGGGCGCTAGCTAGTATTACGAGGTGAGCGCTAAAGGCCCGGACAATGCATATAGGTAGTAAGCGACCGCTTCCAGGCAGCCTTTGCATCGAAATCCTTGACAAGACCGAGACCATTGCTAGCCCCGTTGATGAATGCATCCATGCCGTATTGAACCATATATCGTGGATAGTAGCTTGGCGGCCCAATCCGCCGGATGTCCTCGCACGCGGCGGCGAGATCTTCAGGGTTGCCAGTCAGCGTTCTTTTTATGCTGTCCTCCAGAGCGAACCGCTCGTTTCTATCTAAGGCCTTGAACGCCTGCATACGCGCCATTGGTATTACCGAATAGGCGCTCTTATCCACTACCCGGTACGTATCGAAACGGCCATAGACTCCAGCCATTGCAAAGAGAAAAGCGCCTTCCCTATACTTCCCAGCCTCGACGCACTTCGATACGGCATTGTACAGACCGATCGGCGTGTTCTTGTTCCCTAGCTTGTCGGCCCCGATACACCCGAAATCATCTTTTGACGTAAGATTTCCAGTGGTTTCGCCACGCGTCGCTTGGGATCGCGTCGTCAGGTTAGCTGCAAAACACCCAAACGCCACGCACATGGAGAGCGCTGCTACGGATGCAGGAACAATTATTCTCACGCGTTTCTCCTGTTGATCGTCATTGAACCCGATCATTTCGCTAGTTGCCGTGTCAATATCGGAGCGCATTGTGCGCTTAAATTAATTAAGCGCCACGCACCCTTAAAGAGCGAACCGCATGATGTAAGGAAAAATCCTTGGCAAAAGACAAGCCCTTGCCTTTTGTTCTGAAGCGCCTCCATCAGCGCCTCGCGCCGTGTATTATCGGGAATATCGATCGTCGGCCACCTTGCCCTGCGTGATTTTTGTTGTCATGATCCGCTGCCGTTGCGCCTCTTATCCCGTTCAACAGTGTCCATGGCGGGGGGGGGGGCAGGGTCAAAACGAGGGTCACCGCATGCAATCAACGCGCCTCCAACAAACACTCCGCATGGGCGGGAAAGCGCTTCGCGCCGCGTTGTCCTTGCCTAGTGAAAATAGTTAGAAAAAACCTGGAGTAACGATGCGATCTGTTGTTTATATTGCTATATTCTCGATTCTCTCGATGATGTTATCGGCATGTGCAACGAACCTGTTATATTCCCATCGCGCGCCCGGCGCCAAGCTAGGCACCATTCAGGGCGTGCGCGTAGTTTTCGAGGACGCGCCATTCCGTCTCTCTCCGAACTCGGCCGATATAGCCACCGCTCTTCGGATTAAAGCACTCTTCAGGGAAGACCACCTTCTCTTGAAGAGTTCCATCATCAAAACGCTTCCCGCCGTTCTTGTTAAACACAAGATACCGGCGTCGTCGCGCTCGCTACCTAAACGATTGATGCCGCCCAACCAGGATTTCTCGGCATTCTTTCCTCAAGCGCAGAGAATGTGGCATACACTAATCGTTACGCCAATTGATATATCCGCTATCTGCGACATGGGTTGCAATACCTATGTTCGAACGTCTTTACGTTTAATCGATCCCCGAAGCGCCCATACGGTTTGGTCGGCAGTTGTTGAACAACCGCTATTTGATCTTCCAGGGAGTCAACAAGCGCTATATAACAGATACGCGCGCGACATGGCCAAGATGTTGCTTGGCGAGATACACAAAGCTAAGGCCAACTAACCATAGACCGTGCGTTTTAACGCCTTTTGTCCTGTCGGGCACCATTCTGGCGGGCGGTGTCGACTCGCGTTGACGGCTGCAAAAACCCGTCGTTATCAATCGAGTCCGACCGTCATACTTTCCGCGATACGATTGTTAAGCGTTTACGGATATATACCATTTTTAAGAAGGCCAGTGATAAATTCTTGATGATTTTCTCTAAAGAGATGAGCATTTTCGGCTAACCAATCCGAAACGGAGTTTGGTTCATATGAAACCGCAGATACTCCTAATATATTTTCCTCATCATTCAAAAAGCTTTCCGGGAAAACATATCTTAAAACAACACCTTTATGGTCATTTGCGTAATGTGACCATAACAATGTCTCGTCACTGGTTCGGGAGAATGAACCAATTCCCATTTTGCTAGTAAACCGCCTTGTCACTTCTTCATCCTGACGAAACGTCTCTAGGTCCTCCAAGGAGGTGCAATCACCGCGACTAATTGCATTGTTAATTGCTCGGACAATATCTATATTGCAGTCAAATGGATCATTTAACTGAGCCCTGTGCGGGAAACACATTTCCGACTGGATAAGTTGCTCTAAAAGTCGCTTAATCTATCGGTCGGTATTTGAAGCAGCAATATTCAGATATTTGAAATATAACGTCTTGGTCAGTGGCGCGCCTGGTGCTTGCCCGTTTAGGCCACCAGAGCTCTTCGCGTCCACTGCACTAAATTGTTAGGGTTGGCAGCTATTTTATGTAGATTTATATTTATCACCTATTTTCTCGAATACAATATATGCAGAGAATTTACGCATGCCTTTCATCATTCTTTTTTCACCAATAATGATTCGTAGAATCGATGCCCACCAGGGTAGAGGAAACTTGCGGTTGTGTTTTTCTGCTTCATCATGAAGGTAATGCATTTCTTTTTTCCTCCAACCAGCGTCTTCAAAAAAAGAAAACCACTCTGTAGGAAAAAACTGGAATGGCGCATCTCCCAGCAAACCTTTGAATTTGGCAGACTGATACCGTGGGTAAACTTCAGGTGAATAATATTCAGCTATCCATAATTCAAAATTTGATTGATCTTTTATATCGTTGGCCAAGCCACTGACAGAATACTCAGTCAGATATGGAATAACCCCCTCGGTTAAGATTAGTGCGGAGCCAACCCGATTATTTAGTTCGCTGAAAGTTTTTTTTCTTTCAGTTGTATCGGATAGATTTAAGCAAATCCTCTCAAGCGTACAATTTGGCTGTTGATCTCTCAATTTTTGATTTTTAAACTCAATAACTTCTGGCAAATCAATCTCGATCCACCGCACGTCTGGTGGGAAAGCAAGCCGATATGGCCGAGTGTCGAGGCCTGCTCCTAGGTTAATGATGGTTTTGTATCCCTGATTAATATATTTCAGAACAGACTCATCAATCAAACATGTACGTATAGTCACTGACCAATAAGCATATTTTGCAATTGGTGCCATCGAATCTGAAACTTTCTTTCCGTGTTCACCTACCAATAAAGCCGCGAGCGGATCTCGGAATAAAGGCTTTTCTTTTTTGCTCTCAATCGCTCGATAGGAAGCCACCCAAAAAGCAGTATCAGAAACATTTTTAATAGTATGAGTGTTAGCGTTCATTTTTCGTTCTTAGCGGTGATTTTATCGGCGAATGTCATGATTCAAGCGCCCTAACGTGAAATAGACATCCCAACTGACGCATTATTCTAGATTAGAAACGAATCTAATCCGCCAGCGGCGAATGTAACACATTGCTATTTATAGCGTTTAGTCACCTTCCACCGCTACTGATCCGCACCGCCACGACCATCAAGCCTCGGCTTCTCGACCACGCCCGGGAACATATCCGAGTAAAACAGTACAACATTCGACCCAATAGACCGGTCTATCTTGGGTGAGGCGGTTTATTTTGCGCCACGGCATGCCCTACCCTTCCGAGACGGGAGCGAATGCAATTCCGGCGCGAAACGGAAAAGCTGGCAATCAGCGGGACCCATGCCCGTCTGGGCGCGGCAGGTTGCTGCCGGCAAGAACACCAGGCTGTTTATCAAGCACGGCGGCCTGCGTTGCCGGCTGAAAAAACCCGCCGTTATACCGGCAGTCCGAGCGCTACCATCGCATTTGCATGGTGACGGCCCCCAGGCTCCCCGCCTTCGCTTGATCGGTTAGCGCGTAAACGACATTTAGCGGGATCATCACGGCGTTGGTGGCAGATAAATGAATGTCCAACCGGAATAATGCCGCTTTCCGGTAAATGCGGCATCCTGGCCCTTAAAATTCCCCACCTTGAGCGGCGTGGCGTTCGACAAGCTATACACCCCTAAAATACCGCCATCCGGGGCGCGGACCAGTCCCCATCGCGTCGTTCCTGTCATCGGATCGACGTAGCGCTTGCGTAAATACCGCTGCGTCGTTAGGTAGCGCTTATCCTTCAACAAGTCATTCAGCGTCGGCGGATACTTTTTGACGGCGCCGGGCGTGCGCTGATAATACCTTCCGATCGCCTGCCGGAATTGATCGCCGACAAACAACAGTTCTTTTTCTTTTTCGCGCTGCTGCGCGATATGCCAGAGCGTGCCGGCGGCGGCTAACGACACCCCGATGAGCGCCACGAGAAACAACACGGTCAAATACGCAAAGCCCGAATCCGCGCCGCCACGCCGCGCCAACACCAGCCTGTTACCAGCGATTATACGAGGTCCCATCAAGCGCCTTTCCCTTCGCGCCGCTCCTGACATCGTACACGCCGCCCAGACCGGCGGTATCCGGCGGAATAGCCACCCAGCTTGCCGCGCTGTCCGTGATCGGATCAACCGGAATCGCTTTAAGATAGCGATGCGTCACCAGAGCGGCCAGCGTGTTGGGATACTTGCCGGTATCGCCGTAATAGTGATCAATGGCGTCCCGCATCGTGCTTAAGTCCTGATGCAGCACAGCTTCCTTCGACTCATCCAAGCTATGAAAATAGCGTGGAACCGCCACGGTTAGCAAGGTCGCGATAATTGCCATGACAACCAGCAGCTCGATCAGCGTAAACCCGGCGCCTTTCATCTCCCTAGCCGCCTCACCATTGCCGATAAGGGACGCCGTTGAGTCCGGTGCCGGGAGATAAGGAATACACATCATAGACATCGTCTCCCTCCTGGGGATCGTCGGGCGGGCTGGCGTAACTCCGCAAGCCCCAAGTCGCCTCAGCGGGAACCGAGGTTTCTGGAAATAGGGGGTCTCTAGGCATCCGGCGCAAAAAATAAATCAAATGCCTTCTAGGGTCTTTAATATCCGGCACGCCTTGCACCAGCGCGCGCAGGGAAGGCGGATACCCCGACGCCCCGATGGGCTTGACGATTAGGCCATCGTCCGCGGCCTGTTTATAGGCATCAATCGCCGCGCGTATTTTTCTTAGGTTCGTTCTCAGCGTCTGTTCTTTACTCCGCTGCACCACCAGCTGCGTTACCGGCTCCGCCATGCTCGCCAGCAACGCAATAATCGCCACCGTAATTAACAGCTCAATCAGCGTAAAGCCGCTGTGCTTGTACGCCACTTAGCTTCCTTCCAGCCAGCCCTCGCCTTTGCGGCAGTCATTGGATTGCGAATACCCCGGATATTTCATTGCGCTGGCCGCGGCTGTCTCACGGAATTAACCGGATTAACGATCCCTTGGGGCCGCGCCGCCGGGAAGCGGGACGGCGGAGTTTTTCGCCCGACGGAGGCTTTGTTCGGCGCACGGGAAGACGCTGCATGCAACACCAGCGGGGCCTCGCCCACCGCATCCGCCGTGCCCGACAAAAATTCGGTCGTGCTCGCTGGAAGATGGTCGATATTCCTGACGATATGGGGCGTAATTAATAAAATAACCTCGGTTTTAGTCCGATTATTACGATGGCTGGAGAACAAGCGGCCAAGGATAGGAATATCGCCCAAGCCGGGCACCTTGTCGGCGCTGGCGCGATCCTCGTCATTAATTAAGCCGGCCAGCGCCTGGGTTTCTCCATCCTTAAGACGCAGCGTGGTGGAGGCGTTTCGCGTGCCGACTTGATAGGTGAGCGTCCCTGAGCTGCTTTTTATTTCGCGGACGATATTGCTAACCTCCAAACTCACCTTAATCCCCACCTCGTTATCGAGATAAACATGCGGCTTCACATCCAGCTTCAAGCCCACATCCAAATAATTAACCGACTCGGAAACCCCCACATTGGCCGTGCTTGTCGTCGTAATCACCGGCACGCGATCGCCGATATGAATTTTGGCGTCCTCCCGGTCTTCCACTCGAATGCGTGGGTTGGCCAGCAATTTAACGTCGCTATCCTCCGCTCGCAGATTCAGGATGGGATTGGGAATGCCGATTTGATTCGCATTCACATGCTTCAACCCTTCCAGGGTGAGCGGCAAATTCGTCGGCGGCGCGCTGGTAACCAGCGACACGCCCCCCGCGCCAGTGGCTGTCGTTGCATAAAACGGCGCGCCGAGCACCGAAAATTTATTGGGGTATTGAATACCCAATTCCGTTAATTTGGACCGCTTAACCTCCAGGACTTCCACATCCAGAACCACTTCCGGTTCGGCAAGATCATCGGCGGCGATTAACTTCGCCGCCATATGAATGGCTTGGGGCGTATCCCGCATAACCAGCAAATTCAGCCGTTTATCGATGAAAATATCCCGGGTCTTAACTAACGTCCTAATCATCGTGAGAACTTGCTGGACATTCGCATTCGCCAAAAAGAACGCCTTAACCATCAACTCCTGGTATTCCTTATCCTTGGCCGGGGTATCGGGATAAATCAAAATCGTATTTTTATTAAGGATTTTTTGCTTTAAATGGCTCGTCAACAAAATAAAGCGGATGGCGGATTGAATCGTCGAATTTTTAACAAAAATCGTGGTTTTAATATTAGGGCGCACATCCCGATCGAAAATAAAATTGATTCCCGCAGTGCGCGAAATGATTTCAAAAACAGACCGGAGTCTTGCATCGCGGAATTCCAGCGAAATCGGTTTTTTCAGCTTGGACTGAATGGCGACCGCAAAATACCTTGGGCCGCCCACCCGCCGATTTAATTGCGACAAGAGTTTTTTTGCCGCCGACTGCTTGGGATTTTCAACCAGGATCGAATGCAATATGGCGCCAGCCCCCAGCACATCCCCTTTTTTCAATAACCGCGCCGCCTCGGTCAACAACGCGTTCTGTTCCTTGCGAGACCTTACCTCGGCAAGTCCCGTTGCCGCCCGTTGATTATTTACATCCAGTTTAAGCGCAGTGCGATACTTCGCCTCGGCTGCATCAAGACGGCCCCGGTTCTTTGCCTTATCCGCCTGGAGCAATAAGCGATGGATTAAAACCTCGCGCTGCCGAAGCAGATAAAGCCGATGTTCGACATTCTTCGGTTCGTTCAGCACCCCCTTTTCCAACCGGGCAAACGCCGTTTCAGTATGAGTGCCCGGCCTCCCATGCTTTCCCGGATGCTGCGGCGCAATGCGTGCGCACCCGACCAACAGCAAGCCCAACAGCATAACCAACACCACACTGCGTTGTTTCAATGGACAAGCCCAATCAATAACGTTTGTTGAATATTAAGCGGAAGATAGGTCAATTTGATGATGCGGGTATTGATCTCATCGACTCGGTAGACGCCATCAATCGTTTCGCCGCGGGTCGCCAAATAAATGCGGTCTTGCTTTGAAAGAAAAGCGATCGTCTTTTCCCCCTCGATCAGCCGGCCGATATACGTAAACGGCAAGCGCGGCGCTAATGGCCTAACCGGCGCGACCACCCTGAACGGCGGGGGAGAAGGCGGGACATACCACGAATGCCGGTTAAACAGCGCCGGGATTTTCTCCTGCGTTCGCGGCCTTCTCGGCCAACCGTGCGCAACCGTCACCTTGTTTTTCTTGTCATCGCGGCCCATGGCATGGCTGACCTCCGCCGAGGGATGCCGCACGCCAACCCTGGAACCCGCGTCATGGTTATCCACGTCCGGCCAAATCGCAAGGGCCAAGGTTAAAATCAGCGCGCCGGCAAGCAACCAGCGCCGCTTCCTCGGGGAAAACGACATCAATGCACTCTGAAATAAAGGGAAAATTTAATCGTTGCCTCAATCGTCGTGTCGCCCACATTCTCTCTTTTAAACGCCACCGCATCGAGAGCCATCGCAGGAACCGTTCTCAAGGCCTCGTTGATAAACGCCCTAATCTGCGTGTCGCTGCCGTTAACGGGAAAAATCCATTGGTATCGCCCAATATTCCCCCGCGTTGGCAAAATAACATGATACTTACCCGCGCGAAGCATCAGCGCCTGTCCCCTCGCCGCGGCATAAACCTTAGCCAGCCAATCCGGCGCCGTTTTTCTCAAGGGGAAAAGCCGATACCAATGGTTCAGCTTGGACGCGGCGTCCTCCCTGCCTGCGCCCGGCGCACGCGACTTCAGCGTTTGCGCGGCCAGCAAATTTTGCCGCAAGGTGCCGAGTTTCTCCATCGCGGGCAAATCGGCGCTGAGATAAAACATGGCCGCGTAAGCGATTAAGCCAAGTCCGATCAGCCCAGGAAAACCAATCGTCTCCACCTGGAGCCAAACCCGCCGCCGTAACCGAGAAACATTCATCGCGCCCATCGAACCGATACCAAAAAATGCACCGGGTTTCCCGCGACCCGCCGCCGTATCCGATGGCTGATTAATGTCACGTCACGAAAAACCGCTTGTTGCGTTAACCGTCTCAGATAATCCAGCAAGCCCGCTAAATTTTTCGCCTCCCCGCTAATCAACAAGGTATGGCTTTTTACCGCCGGTTTAATGGAAAGCAAAGCGATATTCCGGGTTTCCGATGCCGCCAACGAACCGAACAACGTATTCCACGGCAAGGTAAGCCGCCGCATCATCGCGTTGGCGTCGTTAACCGCCGCATTCAACGCCGCGTCACCCTCCCGTGATGCGCGTCGATTAAACGACGGATACCCGCCCATCCGCTGCAACCGTGCGATCGTTGCGGCTACGGCGCGCGACTCGCGATGAAGCCTCGCATAGATAACCGTGCTCAACACCGCGGCCATCAGGCCGAGCCCCAAAATCGACAACCCCGCCCAGCGTCTCGCGGCGCCAGCCTTCCTGTGATAATCCAGCCGCAGAGGATGCATCGCTACGACACACTCAGCGCCATGGCGTAAGCCGCGTCGTCCGCCGAAAGCCCCGGCAAGAAAGGAACCGCTAACGGATGGATCGACCACGCGTCGTCCTTGCCCAGAAGGGGTAACAGCGCCGGCTGTTCCGGCGCATAAACATATAACGGCGTCTGATCGCGTTGCGCGGCGTCATCCGCCAGCAGCCATTCCCGCTGCAAAATATGCGGTAGCTCAGTGGGCCAATCCTCGTCCAGGGTATAACAACGCAAACCCTCCCAACGACCGAGACGGATTCTTGAAACACAAAGATGCTTGGGTTCTGCCAACAAAAACCACAGCGACCGCTTGCCGATGTCCGCGCGCCAATAATTAAGCGTTGACATCAGATAAGGCTGTATCGAGCGCAACCGAAGTCCAGCGGATTGCGCGCCCTCCGTTAACCGCGCCAACAACGCCCTGTCCACCGCGCAAGCCACCCGCGAGACGCCGGCGGCGTCATCGCTCCAGCGCAATGCCCAGCGATCGACGACATCGCCATACGTTTCGGCAAAATGATGGCGAACAAACGCCTCCCGCTCAACATCGTTATCCAGGGAATCGCTCCAGGAAATCAATTGATAGCGCACGAAACGATTAGACAAAACCACCGTCGCATCCGCCGCCCTCCACGCATCGGTGGTTAAAACCGCCATCAAGGCCGTCATCGCGGATGCCCATCCGCCGCCTTCATCCGCCGGATCGACTGCCACCTGGTATGTTTGCGTCACCGAAGGGCGGCCCCCTCCTCGGCGCAGGCGGATCATGGCCAAACGATCCGGGGACAACACAATACGAACCCGATCACGCCACGAACGTAACACGATTCACCTCCTGGAGACTGGTTTCCCCCAAGCGAACGAGATCCAACGCGCTCTCCCGCAAATAGCGGGTGCCGCCCCGCCGCGCGGCCTCCTTAATCGCGCGAATCGGCGCGCGCGAAATAATCAACTCGCGAATTTCATCGGTCAAGTGCAACCGCTCGCCAATCGCCTTCCGCCCCTTATATCCCGTCCCCCGGCATTGGCCACACCCCTTGCCAATGCGGAAATTAAACGTCTTGGCGGCTTCCGGGCTAATGCCCGAATCGGCCAATAGCGCCGCGTCCGGCGCATAAGGAACCGCGCAGTGAGAACAAACCAGCCGCAACAAGCGCTGGGCCAAAATACCATTCAGCGCGGAAACAAAACCATAAATATCGACCCCCATATGCATAAAGCGGCCAATCACATCAAACACATTATTCGCATGGACGGTGGTCAGCACCAAATGGCCCGTCAGGGCCGACTGAATGGCAATTTGCGCGGTTTCCGTATCCCGGATTTCCCCCACCATAATCTTGTCCGGGTCGTGCCGCAAAATCGAGCGCAGCCCCCGCGCGAACGTTAACCCCTTCTTTTCGTTAACGGGAATCTGAAGCACGCCGGCCAACTGATACTCCACCGGATCCTCAATCGTCACAATCTTATCCTGTCCATGATTAATCTCGGAAATCGCGGCATACAGCGTGGTCGTTTTACCGCTGCCAGTGGGGCCGGTGACCAAAACCATCCCGTAAGGCTCATGAACCAATCGGCGCAAAAACACCAGCGACGCCTCGTCAAAACCCAAATGATGTAAACGCAACCCTTTAACCTGATCGGAAATAGCCCGGCTATCCAACAACCGCAACACCGCATCCTCGCCAAAAACAGACGGCATAATCGACACGCGAAAATCCACCTCGCGACCCTTGATCGCCACCTTGAACCGGCCATCCTGCGGAATCCGCCGTTCCGCGATATCCAACTCGGACATCACCTTAATCCGCGAAATCACCTGCTCGGCAAGCGCCATGCCCGGCGCCGAACCCACCGTATTCAACACCCCGTCCAGACGATACTTAATCACCAAACCACTGCCGTCGATTTCAAGATGAATATCGCTCGCCTTAATTTTCAAGGCGTCATACAACGTAGAATGCACCAGCTTAACCACAGGACTGGAATCCTCGTTAATCCGCTGTAGTGACAAATCCTCAACGCGGCTTCCCGGCAAACTTTCGTGATCTTCATGCGGCAACGCATCGTCCATGGCGTGCACGCTTTCCTCGTGACGCACGAAAAACGCGGCCAAATCGCCACGATGCGCCAAACAAACCCGGAACGGGCGGTCGATAAAAACCGCGCCCCACGCCAACAGCGGCGTATTAAATGGATCCGCGATCACCAACAACAACGCCCGTCCTTCATCGGCGAACACCAGGCACCCGCGCCGAACCGCTTCATAATAGGGCACCACGTCAAAAGCCGGCGTCATCCGGTGCATCGACTGCATGGACACCACGGAATAACGAAACGTCCGGCCCAGACACGCCGTGAACGCATCCGGCGGCAAGCCGGATTGCGCCTCCAGCACCTCGACCACGGGCCGGCCCGTCTTCCCGGCCTCGGCCCGGGCGGCGCCGATGGATTCCATGGAAAACACCGGCGATTCTCCGCCGTCGCCCGCGCACTTCATTGAATACTCCCGGCCAGATCGAAAATAGGCATATACATCAAAACGACAATACCGCCGATCACCAAGCCGATCACCGCCATCAACATCGGCTCGAACAAGCGAGTAAACCACTCCACCCAGCGCGCCATCTCCTCATCGTAAAACGCGGCGATACGCTCCATGACCTCGCCCATCTGCCCCGTCCTCTCGCCGACGCGCAACAGCCGCACCGCCACCGGCGTCGTCAGCGCGTGCGCCTCCATCGCCTGAGAAATCGCCCCGCCCTCCTGAATCATCCGAGTGGCCCGCCCAAGCTGCTCCCGCAGCTCCACCTGCAGCAAACCGGCGACCATCCCCAAGCCGGTCGCCACGGGAACGCCGCCGCGCAACAACATGCCCAATGTGCGGTAAAACCGCGCCAACTGATAAATCCGGATGCGCTCGCCAATGGCGGGAACCGCCCATAACCGCCGCGTCAGCCAACGCTTAACCGCCGGACGCCGCAAACCGAACACCAGCAACCCGGCAACCCCGGAAAAACCGAACAACAAGCTCGCGCCATGGGCTTGAATCCCGCCGCCCAACTCCAGCAACACATGAGAAAGAAACGGAATCCGCCTTCCCGTATTCTCGTAAATACTACTGAACCGAGGAACCACATACCCCATCAAAAACAACATCACCAGACCACCGACCGCCAACAGCAGCGCCGGATAAATAGACGCGCCGATCACCTTCTTCCGCACCGAATCTAGCTGAACCTGATACGCCACATAGCGGCCTAACGCCTCGCGCAAATCGCCGGTTTTTTCGCTGGCCTGAATCGTCGCCGTATACAGCGGCGGAAAAATCGCCGGGAAATAACCCAGCGCGGTGGAAAACGGCTTGCCCTCGTACAGCGCGGCAATCAGCCGCTCCAGCGTTTTTCTCGCCTCGGGGCGCTGCTCCTTCTCCACCAGCGTTTCCATCACCTCCATCAAACTTAAACCCGCCACCAGCAACGCCAGCATCTCCTGGCTGAATAAAACGAGCGGAAACGCCCGCCGCCGAAAAAAACGCCCGCCCGCCAGTGGCCGCCGCTTGACCGCCAACACGGCATAGCCCGCCGCCGCCGCTTGCACCGCGGCATCGTCTTCATCGGCCGCCTCCAGAGAAAACGACTGAACCCCATCCCCCGGTTTCAACCCCTTAATCTCAAACAACACCGCCGTCACCAGCTCGTAATATCGGCGGCCTGACCGCTTCCACCCGCCTGGCCGTCCTTACCGTAGGAAAACAAATCGTAGTCGCCGTGTTCGCCCGGCTGCCTATAGACATAAGGGTTTCCCCAAGGATCCAGCGGCACCCGCTTCTTCAAATAAGGGCCCTCCCATCTCGGTTCGTTCTGGGGGCGGCCGACCAAAGCGGCTAACCCTTGCACGGTCGTTGGATAATGCCCCACATCCAGCCGGTACTGATCCAGCGCCTTGCCGAAAGCGTCGATTTGCGCCTGCGCCACCTTCACCTCCGACTTGCCCACCTGGGCGAAATACCGCGGCGCCACATACCCCGCCAGCAACCCGATAATCACCATCACCACCAACAACTCAAGCAGCGTAAAACCGCGAATCCGCGCAGCGGAACATAAAAAACGTTGATTTTTCATAGCTGACCGACAATAGACAAAAACACCCAATGGCAAACCCTTCCGGCGCGACGCAAAGCAGCACCGCCCTCACTGTCCGGCGAAGCGCGCTCGCCATCTCCCGGCTGACAATTTACCGCCCAATCGATCATCAGACAAGGAAAGACACGCGCCAATACCGTGGAACGCCTGTCGGAATCGGTGGCACAACCAAGAAAAGACCCACGCGTTGCAGAGCCAGCGCCTCTTGACAGGCCAGACCATCTTACTCCACGATAAAAAAATGGGGAAAGGGAGCAGCCCGCCGGAGAACCGAAACCTAAGGTAAAATCGCCGGCGCCCGCTTCCGCCCGCCGGGGCAGCTTCGAATCCAATGGTTCTCTCCCCGCGAAACAAAGCACCGAAGGCGCCGTCCTTCGCCACAACAAGACTAAAAATCCCTGGGGAGGGTATATGGCCGATGATCGCGTTCGCTACAGCATGGCCGGTGTATTGGATAAATGGGCGCGTCGTTTTTCAGCGGTCTTTGCTAGAGCAGGTTTCCCACTATTTTGCCTTTTATCCTTAGCCGCGCCACTTGCGCGGTCGGCTACCGATCCGCGACCTGTTACCATACCAGCGTCGTTTAGCAAGTGGTATGGATACGAGCAAAAGCCTATCTACTTATCAGCTGATGCCGCTTGTTCTGCTTGGATGGCTACTTTGCGTAAGCAGGAAATTGCTGCTGGCAACAATATCAGCCCTGCTGATTGGTATTCTTTTAGTCCCTCGGTATCTGGGCCTATTGTAATTGGTTGGCATCATGCGTCTTTTTGGCTTACTTGTCGCAATAAATATGGACGTGTTTTTGGCAATGTGCAATCCGCTGCATTTTGTCCGGTGGGGTATTACGGGCAGTATTACAGGCAAAATGATTTTTGTTTTCTTTGTCAACTTGGTTCTGGCTGTTATGTACCTCCTCCGGCCAATCCAGACCTAGTCGCCCAACACAGCCCCAAAAACAACGGCCAGCCGCGCTTCTGCCCGGTAGGCAACCCCGTCAACCAAGCGACGGGAAACAAATACCAAATCGCCACCGACTACCGGGGAGCGGGGCCGCAGCCGC
>Ga0316206_1000352_pt1 | contig 69148 bp, 54 predicted proteins | sample 6monthpyrite_MG_FD_204942 | JGI IMG/M metagenome (GOLD analysis project Ga0316206, IMG submission 204942) | Microbial mat bacterial communities from mineral coupon in-situ incubated in ocean water Damariscotta River, Maine, United States -... | ecosystem: Environmental > Aquatic > Marine >...
GCAACATGGGACATTGAGCCCGAAGAGGTGAATGGCTTCGAGCCGTCAACCGAGCGCGATCTACATTTCAGAAGGAGCTAGGTGAACTAGTCCTTGACAGCTATCCGTTTAGAGGTGGCTCCGTACCGCCTAAAGGCAGCCGCGCACGGCCTTCTTGATGTAGACGGGGACCATGCGCGCGCGCCAGTCGGTGTCGCCGGGGATGTTGGGCAGGGGTTTCGCCGAGCGGCTGCCGAGGTCGGCGAGTTTCTCGAGCGCGGCCTCGAAGGCGTCGGTGCCGGGCGTCTCGCCGACGAGGCACTCGGGGGCTTTCTTCAGGCGCATGGGGCGTGCGGCGAGGGCGATCACCACGACGTCGGCGTGCGCGATGGCACCGGCCTCATCGAGGTCGAGGCGCGCGGCGACGCCTAGCTGCGGGAAGTCGATGGAGCCGCGCAGGCGCAGCTTTTCGTAGTGGCTGCTCGAGCGCGGCGCGGCGGCGGGCAGCTCGATGTGAGTCAAGAGCTCGTGCAGGGCGACCTTTTTGTTGTACGCGCCGTCGGCTTTGAAGAGCGCGTCTGCGGGGACCGGTCGGACTTGCTTCTCGGAGGGCGCGCCGGCGGCGAGCATCTCCTTTGTGGGCTGGCTCTGAAACGAGAGCTTGGCGCCGTGCACGTACATGGGCGCGATCGTGTCGTTGCTGACCGCCGCGACGCAGCGCTTGCCCTTGTCGATCACGTGGCAGAGCGTGCCGTCCTTCTTGAGGCAGAAGCCCAGCGCATTGCGCCAGAAGTAGCTCTGGTTGATCCACTGGCAGCGCGTGTCGAGCATCACGTTGCCACCCAGAGTTCCCTGGTTGCGGTGCTGCGGCCCAGCGACAAGGCCGGCGGCTTCGGCGAGCGCGGGCGCGACGCGGCGCACATCGTCAGAAGCGGCAACCTCTGCAAGCGGCGTCATCGCGCCGATCGTGAGCCCGCCGCCTGCTAAGACCTTGATGTCACGCAATTCTGCGATGTCACCGAGCGCGACCACGTGGCTGGCCTCGATCATCTCGTGCTTCAAGTTGGGAAGCAAATCGGTGCCGCCCGCGATGAAGCGGCAGCCGTCGAGGCGCGCGCTGAGCTCGAGCGCCTCGTCGATCGTCGTGGGCTTGTGCAACTCGAAGGCGGGCAGTCTCAGCATGACGGGGTCTCCTCGGACCGCTTGGCCCTCTTTTCATCGAGTGCGGCGAGCACCTTGCCGGGCGTGAAGGGCAGCTCGCGCAGGCGGATGCCGACGGCGTCAAAGATCGCATTCGAGAGCGCGGGCAGCGCCGGGTGCAGTGGGCCTTCGCCGGCTTCTTTGCCGCCGTACGGGCCCTCGGGGTCGATCGACTCGACGATCAGCGCGTGCAGTTCGGGGCAGTCGACGGCGGTCGCCAGCGGGTAGTCCAGCAAGCTGGGCCCCGCGTGCAGGCCGAAGCGGTTGACCTTGTGATCCTCGAACAGCGCCTCGACGATGCCCATGTACGCCGAGCCCTCCATCTGGCCCGCGACCAGCATCGGGTTCAGCGCGCGGCCACAGTCGTGCGCGACCCAGACGTTGGGGACACGGATCATGCCCGTCTCTTCGTCGACCTCGACTTCAACGACGTGCGCCGTGAACGAATACGCCGGCGACGCGCCAATCGAGCCGCCGCGATAATCGCCACCAAGCTTCGGCGTGTTGTACGAGCCCGTGCTGCCGAGCGTGTCGCAGCGCGCCTCGGCGATCTCGAACGCGCGGCGTGTCGTGATCAGCTTCTCGCGATCCTCAGTATCGAACACCTCGCCGCGGCCGAGGAAGACTCGTGACGGCTCGACCTCCCATTCGTCGGCGACGCCGCGTTGGATCAACTTGCGCAGGTTGCGGCACGCGTCGATCGTGGCGTTGCCGACCATGAAGGTCACGCGGCTTGAGTACGCGCCGAGGTCCACCGGGCACAGGTCCGTGTCGGCTGCGACGACGCGCACGTCGTCCGAGTCGACGCCGAGCTCTTCGCAGATGATCGTGCGCACCACGCTCGAGCTGCCTTGCCCAATGTCGTTGCCACCCGTGAAGGCCGTGATCAGCCCCGACCGGTCGACCTTCAGCTGGATGCCAGCCTGCGGCATGTCGTTGGGGTAGATCGCGTAGTTCGTGCCCGAGATGTACATCGAGCCCGCAACGCCCAGCCCGTGCCCGCTGGGCAACTTGCCGTGGCGGTCTTTCCAACCGCTGCGCTCTTCCACAGCGTCGAGGCAGGCCGCGAAGCCGTTCGACGTGATGCGCTGGCCGTTGACTGTCTCCGTGTTTCCGCCGATGTCGTTCTTGCGGCGCACGTCGATCGGATCCATGCCGATCGCACAGCTGAGCTCGTCCAGTTGCACCTCGAACGCGAAGCGCGGCTGCACCGAACCGTGGCCGCGCTTCGGGCCACACGGCGGCTTGTTCGTGAACACCCGCGTCGAGTCGAAGTGGTAAGCCGGGAAGTCGTACGGGCCGGTCAAGAGCTGCCCCGAGTAGTACGTCGTCACCAGGCCAAAGCTGGAATAGCTGCCGCCATCGATCAGGATCTTAGCGTCGACGCCGGTCAGCTTGCCGTCCCTCGTGATGCCGCTCTTGTAGCGCAGGTTCATCGGGTGGCGCCCGCGGTGCGCGTAGAAGACCTCTTCGCGCGTCCACAGCATCTTGACCGGCCGGCCCGTGACTTGAGCCAGCTTGCAGACCACGAACTCGAGGCTAAACGGATCCGACTTGCCGCCAAACGCGCCGCCGAGGTTTGGCTGGATGACCCGCAGCCGCGACTGCGGAACGCCCAAGACGCGGGAGACCTCGCGCTGCACGTAGTGCGTGATCTGCGTCGACGACCACAGCGTCAACAGGCCGCCGGCCGACTCGCGCGCGACGGCGCAGTGCGGCTCGATTGCGGCGTGTGTCGAGCCGTGAAAGACGAAGTCGTTCTCCATCACGACATCGGCGCTCGCGAAGGCGGCGTCTAGGTCGCCGAACTCCAGCTCGACCCGCTTCGATACGTTGCCGTGGCGGTGGTCTTCGTGGATCGCAGGGCGCGCGTCCGAAAGCTGGTTGGCCAGCGATTCGGTGGGCTCGAGCCAAGATCCCAAAACCTCGTATTCGACGTCGATCAGGCGCAAGGCGGCGTTCGCGGTGTCCTCGTCGATTGCGGCGACGGCGGCGACCTCGTCGCCAATGAAGCGCACCTTGTCCAGGGCGAGCGCGTGCTCGTCCTGCGTCCACGGGATCACGCCGTACTTCGTCGGCAGGTCGGCGCCGGTGATGACGGCGAATACCCCTTCGAGCGCGAGCGCACGCTTCGTGTCGATGCTGACAATCCGCGCATGGCTGTGCGGGCTGCGCAGCGTCTTCGCGTGCAGCATGCCGGGCAGCTTGATGTCGTCGGCATACACCGCGCTGCCGACGGCCTTGTCGAGGCCCTCGATCTTGCGCAGCGACTGCCCGACCGCGCGGAATCCCGCCTCGCTCGAGGCGTTCGTGGCCGCAAGGTCGCGCGGGCCCTCTTCGGGCCACGGCGCGCCGGAGCCATGTTGATCGCGGGCGGCCATTAGACCTGGCCTCCTTCTTTGGGCTTCGAGACCGGCCCGGTCCACGGCGCCTCGTCCGGCGACCACGCGGGGTGCTCGATGGGCGCGCCCGTGGCCTCGTGGATCGCAAGCTCGACCGCCTGCACGATCTGCGTGTAGCCGGTGCAGCGGCAGAGGTTGCCACCAAGCGCCGCGCGGATCTCGTCTTTCGTGGGCGTCGCGTTCTCGTTCAAGAGCGCGCGCGCCGACAGCATCATGCCCGGCTGGCAGAAGCCGCACTGCAGCGCGCCCGCGCGGTCGAACGCGTCCTGCACGGGGTCGGGACCGGTGCCACCGGCGGCGCGGTGGGCCGGCATCAGCCCCTCGATCGTGGTGATGCGCTTGCCTTCAGCCGACGAGGCCAGCACCAAGCAGCTGAGCTCGGGCTTGCCGTTCACAAGCACGGTGCAGGCGCCGCAGTCGCCCTTGTCGCAGCCTTGTTTCGTGCCCGTGAGGTCCAGCTGATAGCGCAAGACCTCCAAGAGCGTCCAGTGGTCCGGGGCGTCCACGTGAAGCGTGTCCCCATTAATATTGAGCGTCAGGCTGGCCATGGCGCGGATTGTCCCAGGATGAGAGCCCGCCGTCTAGGGCCGCGCAGTCGAAGCGCGCCTCAGGAGCCGATTTTCGCCGCCTGGCCCGGATATGGGGCCCGTTCGCGCAGAGGCCTCAAGGGGCTCCAGAGACAAGTCGATATGGGGATGCAGTCCGTCCACATCGATCCCTCCGGGAATCCCCAATCCCGAGCCCACATGGAACTTCAGCCTCTCGTCGATCAGATCGCCAAGGCCATCGCCTTTGTCGATGAAGCTGCCGCAGCCGATCTCGAAGTCCTGCGGCACCAGTTCGTGGAGCTACGGGCAGCTGCCGCCGAGGATGGCCTCACGGGCGTCTCGGATTCATGCGACCTTGGCATTGAAGCTGTGAGTGAGCTCATGGGTGAGCCCGAGGAGCCCTCCCCGTGGATCGCGCTGTTGGGCGAGATCGCGGGATACGCGAGCCAAGTGATGGATGCGCTGGACCTCGAGCTGCCGCCGGATTCCGTTCCTCTGCCCCAAGTCCAACAAGAGGCGCCCGCGTCGGAGAGCGAGGTCGCACCCGAAGAAGCTCCCGACATCGACCCCGAGCTGATCGAGATGTTCGTGGGAAGCTCGGGCGATAACGTGAACGAGCTTGAGGAGTGCTTCCTTGCTATGGAGGCCGCTGACGATGCGGCGAGTCAAGAGGAGCACTTCGGGCAGATCAAGCGCAGCTTGCACACCATCAAAGGCGAGTGTGGAGTCATCCCATTGCCTGGGGCTCAAGTCCTCTGTCACCACGCTGAAGACTTGTTCGGACGCTTCCTGGAAGCGGGCGCGCCGCTGCCCATCCCGTTGCTTCTGGAGTTGACCGATTGGCTGGGGGCCTACATCGCGCAGCTTGCCGATGGCGATTGGACAACGGTGCCCGAGAACGGCGAGTTGCTGGCGAAGCTGCAAGCATGCATGCCGGCTGACTGCCCGGACGAGTCACCGCTCTTCGAAGAGCACGACTTTGATGGCGGCTCAAACATCGCGTTTCCGAAGGCGGTTCTCGAAGACGACGTCCGTTCAGACTTCATCACCGAGGCGCGTCAGCACCTCGATGTGTGCGAAGCGGCGATTCGCGAGCTCGAGAAGCGGCCCGAAGACCCCGAGCAGATCAGTGTGATCTTCCGCGCGTTCCACACCCTCGCGGGCATGGCGGGCTACTTGAATCTCGATCCGGTGGTCAAGCTGGCAGGCGCGGTTGAGACGATGGTGGATCAGCTGCGCCGAGGGGAGACCGCCTGCGACAAGCGGCGCCTGGAGTTGCTCCGTTCGTCGTGCGACATGATGGGAGCATTGACCGGAATCCTGGAGGGTCATGAGGGACCCGAGGAGACCGCGTATGCGCAGCTCGTGGCGTCACTTGAACTCGCGATCAGCGGTGCCGGGGTTGAGCCGGTCGCTGAAGAAAAAGCGCCTGTCCACGAGGTGCCCGAGGTCGACACAGAGGAGAGCGTTGCGCGTCCTCGCGGAGCGTGGCGTAAGCTGGGGGAGATCCTGACCGATCAAGGTCTTGTCAGTGCGAAGATCGTCGCGGTCATGCTCGACCGGCAGAAGAGCGTGAAGGGCAAGCCCCTGGGCGCGATGCTGGTCGATTCGGGCCTGCTCTCGCAAGGCGAGATCGACGCTGCGCTCAGAATCCAAGAGGAAGAGAAGGCTCTCGCGAACAGGCACGAGGTTGCCCCTGAGCAGACCCCGTGCCCCAAGGATCCCGAAGCCGCGCGCGAGCCCGCCGTCCGCAAGCCGCGTGTTGCGAGCACGATCAAGGTCAACACGGGACGCCTTGACAGCCTGGTCGACCTCGTGGGCGAGCTGGTGATCGCGCAGCAGATGGTCTACCAAGATCCCGTTCTTGGCAACCTTGCGAGCGAGCGACTCAGTCGCAACTTGGCGCATGTCGCCAAGATCACGCGCGACATGCACGAGGCCGCGATGAGTTTGCGCATGGTCACCCTGAAGCCAACCTTCCAGAAGATGGCGCGGCTTGTGCGCGACGTCTCGGTCAAGGCTGGCAAGCAAGTCGAGCTCGTCTTGAATGGCGAGGACACCGAGCTGGATCGCAACGTCGTCGAGGAGATCTCCGACCCGATGGTGCACCTGATTCGGAACGCGATCGACCATGGCATTGAGACACCTGACGTCCGTCAAGTGGTGGGGAAGCGACCGACGGGGCGGCTTGAGTTGCGCGCGTTTCACCAGGGCGGCTCGATCGTGATCGAGATCGTTGACGACGGCGCGGGCTTGTCGCGCGAGCGCATCTTGGCAAAGGCGGCCGAGCAGGGCCTACTGCCCAAGGACACCGATCCCGCAGACCTGCCCGATGCGCAGGTCTGGGAGCTGATATTCCAACCTGGATTCTCGACGGCTGCCGTCGTCTCCGACATCTCGGGGCGCGGCGTTGGGATGGACGTCGTGCGGCGCAATCTCGAGAAGATGCGCGGCAAGGTCGAGATCGTCTCGAGTGCAGGCGAGGGCTCGGTCTTCAGTCTGCGCCTGCCGCTGACCCTGGCGATCATCGATGGCATGATCGTTCGCGTGGGCGCGCAGCGCTATGTCCTGCCGACGCTCTCCATCGAGCAGAGCTTCCGACCCGCGGCGGAACAACTGCACGAAGTGATGAACAAGGGGGAGCTCGTGAAGGTGCGCGACATGCTGCTGCCGATTCACCGTGTGCGCGATCTGTTTGGACAGGACGACGGCATTTGCAACGTGCAGGAAGGCATCCTGATCGTGCTCGAGGACAACGGCCAGCGCTGCTGCTTAATGGTGGATGAGATCCTCGGCCAGCAGCAGGTCGTGATCAAGAGCCTTGGCGAAGCTGCGGGGCTCCTCCGCGGCATCTCGGGCGGCGCGATCCTGGGCGATGGCCGCATCGCGCTCATTGTGGATGTTGATGGACTCGTAACCCGCACCTCTAAGGCGGTGGCCTAAACATGGCAATCCAAGACGCGCCCAAAGAGGGCGATCAGTACCTGACTTTGCAGCTTGGTGACGAGCACTACGGCGTCGAGATTTTGCGCGTACGCGAGATCATTGGGCTGCTTGATATCACGCGACTCCCAGAGGTGCCGAGCTTCGTGCGCGGCGTCGTGAACCTACGCGGCAAGATCATCCCAGTGATCGATCTTCGCATGCGGCTCGGCATGCCAGCACTCACGTACGACGAACGAACCTGCGTGGTTGTTCTGGACTTGAAGAGCGAGGCCGAGTCGGGATTCTCCCAGGTCGGTTGCATCGTCGACACAGTCAACGAAGTGCGCCATATCGCCCTAGAGGCGATCGAACCGCCCGATTGCCTGGGCGGGACGCGAAGCGAGGACTTCATTCACGGACTGGCAAAACTGCCCGAGTCCGGGCTCGTTGTCTCACTGCTCGACATCGACAGTTTGCTCTCAATCGCGCTTCTAGGAAGCGCGGACACCACTCTTAAAGAACAAGCGGCGGAAGCCGTCTAAGTGATCTCCCCAACCCCGCCGAAACTATGCTTAAGTCGATGAAACTCTCGACCCGCGTCCTCCTCATGACGCTGGCTCTCATGGTCACCGTTCTGGTCCCGTCGATCTGGCGGATGTTAAACGATGTCCGCCATGATGGAGAGCAGGCCTTGGTCGCCCGTGCCGCTGTGTTTACCGCTTCGGTTGATGCCAACAAGGACCAGGCCGGCACCGTCTTCGAAAGCGGGGCACTCGACCTCGCCGCGCTCGAGGCAGAGGTGCGCGAGACGCTAGCAAAAGGAGGTGACTACAAGGAGACGCGCCTCTTCAACACCATCCCGGTCATGTTCGGTTGGCGGGCCGCCGAGCAGGCGGCCGAAGAAGAAGGGCTTGACTTTCACGTGCTCGCTCTCGATGCGCGTAACCCTGACAACGAACCCGAGCCGGGCAGTGTCGAGGATCAACTTCTGATGAAGCTCACAAAGGGCTTCGCTGCGGGAGAGCGGACAGCCTTTCAAGTCGACGAAGATGCCAACGAGCTCGTCTTCATGCGTGCTGTTGAGTTGAGTGAGAGCTGCATGATGTGCCACGGAAGGCCAGGCAACGCTTGGGATCCCGAAGGCGATGGCGTGGACATTTTGGGCTTCGACATGGAGAGCTGGGCACCCAATGACATGCACGGCGCGTGGACGATCACCATGCCTCTCGACGAGGTCCATGCCTCAATCGCTGGCTTTGCGAAGGACGCCCTGATGATGATGCTCCCGCTTGCGCTCGGCGGCTTCCTCCTCTTCTTCCTTGTCTTGCGGCGCTCGTTCGCGAAGCCGATGGATCGGGTTGTGCGCGAGATCGGCATCATGTCTGCGGGCGACTTGACCGTACGCGTGGGGATCGACCGCGAGGACGAACTCGGAGTGATGGCGAAGAGCTTGAACAACTTCCTTGAGTCGCTCGACGATAGCTTCACGCAGATCGCGTCGGGATCGGGGCAGATCGACGCTGGCTCGTCGCATTTGGCGTCGGCCAGCCAGGTGCTGGCGACCGGCACGGCCGACCAGGCCTCGTCGCTGGAAGAGATCTCGGCCTCACTCGAAGAGATGTCGGGTATGACCGCGCAGAACTCGGAGCATGCTCAAGAGGCGAATCAGCTAACCGAGGCGACTGCTGACGCAGCCAACCGAGGCAGCGCCGAAATGAAGCGCATGAGCAAGGCCGTCGATGACATCAAGGCCTCGAGTCTTGAGATCTCGAAGGTGATCAAGGTCATCGACGACATCGCCTTCCAGACGAACCTACTCGCGCTCAACGCAGCCGTTGAGGCCGCACGGGCCGGCGAGGCGGGCAAGGGCTTCGCGGTCGTGGCTGAAGAGGTGCGCAGCCTGGCGCAGCGCTCGGCCGAAGCGGCAAAAGAGACGGCGAGCCTGATCGCAGAGTCGGGGCGGCGCTCGGAAGCGGGCGTCGAGATCTCGGCGCGCGTGAACCTGGTCCTTGGGGAGGTTGTGGATAGCGTGAATCAAGTGACGAGCCTCGTCAGTGAGATCGCAACGGCGAGCAAAGAGCAGGCCGACGGCATTCGTCAAATCAACATCGGCGTTACCGATCTTGAGCGTGTTGTTCAGCAGAATGCGGCTGGCGCGGAGGAGCTCGCCTCGACCTCGGAGGAGACCTCTAGCCAGGTTGTGATGGTCAAGGAGATGATTGAGCGTTTCGAGGTCTCGGGGAATCACTCCCACGCGGGGAGGCCTCCGGTTGCGGTGGCTCGCTCGGTCCCAAAGGCGAGTGCGGTGATGCGGCCGCAGGCTGGGATCCCGATGACGGCTGACGAGGGCGACGGGTTTGCCGAGGCGTTCGGCGATGCCGCTTTCGCTGACGATGACGACCTAGCTAGCTTCTAAGCGATGGCGAACGAGTTGATCTCCGATATCGAGTTCTCAAAGCTGCGCAGCATTGCGCATGCGAAGTGGGGATTGAGTATCAACCCTTGGAAGGTCGAGCTCGTCGCGGGCCGCATGCGCAAGTTCATGCGCGAGGGCTGGGCCGAGTCCGTCGCCGAGGTCCTGAAGCGCCTCGAGCGTGGCGGTGATGAGGACTTCGAGCTTGGCGTTTTCGACGTTCTCTCCACGAACCTGACCAGCTTCTATCGCGAGAAGGAGCACTTCGATTGCCTCGTCTCCGAGCTCATTGAGCCGGCTAGCAAGAGCGGCCGTGGCGGTCGCCTGCGCTTCTGGTCGGCCGCTTGCTCGAAAGGGTGTGAGCCCTACACCCTGGCGATGGTCCTCCGCGATCACCTGCCCAATCTTGACTCATGGGATGTGAAGATTCTCGCATCGGATCTGGCCCGCTCGGTTGTGGCCGAGGCTCGGCGCGGGGTCTACAAACACAACATGGTGGAAGGCCTGCCCGCGGATGTGATCAGTCGTCACTTCCACAGGGGCACGGGATCAGCCGAGGGCCTCCTTCGCGTCCGGCCCGAGGTGAGCGCGCTTGTCACGTTCGCGCTTGTCAACCTGACTGGCCCCTGGGCGCACCCGGGCCCCTTCGACGCAATCTTCTGCCGCAACGTCATGATCTACTTCGATGAGTCCACGCGGATGAGCTTGGTCCACCGGATGCGCAGCCTCCTGCGCCCGGGCGGTTTGCTGATCCTGGGAAGCTCTGAAGGCCTCAGCTCGACACCCTCGAATCTTGAACGCGTGCAGCCCGCGGTCTATCGCGCTGCCTAATTATATGAGCGGATCCCCCCAATCCTCGATCGGTCGTGCCGGTGGGCGCATCGTCGTCAGCGTTGCTGACATGAAGTGCTCACCAGGCCCTTCTGGAATTCTTGCGACTCATGCGCTCGGCTCCTGCATTGGGCTGACGGTGTGGGACCCAACGACCCACGCCGGCGGCATGCTGCACTACATGCTTGGCCAGCCGCGCGACAAGGAGAAGGCGCGCAAGAACCCGTTCATGTACGCCGTCTCGGGCGTCCCGGCGCTCTTCCGCAGCATGTACGAGATGGGCTCGCAGAAAGAGAACCTGATCGTCTGCGCCGCCGGTGGCTCCGAGATTCTTGATGACAAAGTCGGCTTCAGCATCGGCATGAAGAACCGCACCATCCTGCGCAAGATGTTCTGGAAGAACGGCATTGTGCTGCACGCCGAGGACACGGGCGGAAGTGCCGCGCGGCACATGTTGCTGGACCTCGAGACGGGTCGCGTCAACCTGCGCATCAAGAATCAGGAGGTTGAGCTGTGGCGACCGTAGATCAAATCCTGAAGAGCCTGGACCACTTGCCGGCCATCCCGACGGCCGTCACCCAGTTGATCGGCAACCTCATGGGCGGCGGTGACGATCCGTCGGCCGAGCCGACCTCGAAGATCGTGATGCGCGACAGCGCACTGACCACGGCTGTCTTGCGCGTGGCGAACTCGGCTGCGCTGGGCTTCCAAGTCTCGGCAGTCTCGATCGCCGAAGCGCTTAGTCGGGTGGGGGAGAATCAGCTGCTGAAGATCGCACTTGCGCACGCCTCACAGGCAGCTCTTGGCGGCCCGGTTGAAGAGTACGGCCTCGAGGAAGGTGAGGCCTGGTTGGGAGCACTCGCGGGCGCCTTTGCCGCGGAAGGAATCGCGAAGCGGACCCGGACAGGGGATCCCAACGTGGCCTTCACGGCGGCGCTCTTGCGGGACATCGGCAAGCTCGCGATGGGGCTAGCTGTCTCGGCAGACGAGCTGACCGAGATGTTGCTGACCGGCGAAGGCGATGTCGTTGCACGCGAGCGCGCGACCCTTGGCTTCGATCACGCCCAGATCGGCGCCGCGCTTGGGCGCGCTTGGGGCCTGCCCGAGTCCCTCTTGAACGCGATCCGCTTTCACCACGCCCCCCCAGAAGACGACCTCGCCGACCCGCTGTTCGACATTGTCCACTGTGCGGATTGCATGGCGATGATGCTGGGCTACGGCGTGGGCTTCGACGGCCTCAATTACAACCTGCAGCCGTCGTCGTACGAGCTGTTGGGTCTCGACCAAATCGCACTTGAAGACGTCCTTGTTGAAGTCCGTTTGCGCATGAGCGAGTTCCTTGCCGAGCAAGGCCAGCCTCAACCCCAAGCCTGATTCCCAAACCTATGAACGCTGACATCCTGATCGTTGACGACTCCGCCATCCTTCGCAAGGTGATGCGCAAAGCCATTTGCCAGTTGGGCGTGGATTCAGAGCGGATTCGCGAGGCCGGAAACGGGCAGGAAGCCCTGGACTCGCTGCGCGAGTCGACGGTTGACCTCGTGTTGCTCGACCTGCACATGCCGGTCATGGACGGGCACGAATTCGCGCTCGCCAAAGCGGCGGATCCCGCGCTTGCCTCGGTTCCGTTTGTTGTCGTGAGCACCGAAGCCAACGCCCAACGCTTGATGGAGATGGTTGAGCTCGGTGCGCTAGGTGTCTTGCGCAAGCCATTCGAGCCCGAGGACCTTCGACGCATGGTGGCCGACTACTTGCCGGAGGAGGTGATGAGCTCTTCAGAGCATCCCGAGATCGTGCGCGGCGAAGCGCTGCCGGGTCTTGAGAAGTCGCAGCTTGAGCATGTGGTTGCCGGCGCGCTCGAGCGCACCGCATTCGTCCTGACGGATCCGGCGGAGTCCCAAGAGGCGTACTCGTACAACCAGCATGCCCACATCACGTTCACCAGTGCCGAGGAGGAGTCCGACGTCTACCTGTCGGCATCCGATGGGTTCTTGCGCGAAGTCGCGGCAAGCATGCTCGGCCTCGAAGAGGACGACCCCTCATTGATCGCCGAGGAGTTGAGTGAAGCCTTGCCCGAGCTCGCGAACATCCTTGCCGGCGAGATCGTCGTCTGCCTTGGCGGCGAAGAGAAGCGCTTCATGCTGGGCATCCCCGACGCGTGCGATGTGGGTCAAGTACCGGGTGCCGATGCCAGTGTGGCGTGCGGTGTCGAGTCCATGGGCGAAGGCCTGCGTGTCAGCGTTTACCGCCGCTCCGCTTAAACTCAGCCATGTTCGAGCACCCGAAGAAACCCACTGCCGAGGATCCCGTCAGAGTGCTGATCGTGGACGACTCTGCGGTCGTTCGGGCGCGCTTGACCAAGGAGCTCGGTGTCTTCCCTGCGATCGAGGTCGTGGGCTCGGCGCCCGATCCATTTGTTGCACGGGAAATGATGGGTAAGCTGCGTCCCGAGGTCCTGATCCTCGACCTTGAGATGCCGCGCATGGATGGGTTGACCTTCCTGCGCAAGATCATGAAGTTCTGCCCGATGCCGACCATCATCGTGAGCTCGCTGACGCCGAGGGGCGCCGACATGGCGACGGCGTGTTTACAGGCGGGGGCGATCGATGTCTTGGGCAAACCCACCGAGGTCTACTCGATTGCGGATCTATCGCGAGAGCTGGCCCGCATCGTGATGGGTGCGCGCCTCGTGAACTTGAGCCGGCTGGGGCAAGCGGCCGCGAGCGTGCAAGCGCCGCTGGAAGGCGCGGCGGTGGACGTGACGACGAACAAGGTCATCGCCGTGGGCGCCTCCACGGGAGGCACGGACGCGCTGATGCAGCTCATGGCGCCGCTGCCTGCGTGGATGCACGGGATGCTGCTCGTGCAGCACATGCCCGAGCACTTCACCACCTCGTTCGCTGCGCGCTTGAATGAGGTCGGCCAGATGGAGGTTCGCGAGGCGCAGGATGGCGACACCGTGGAGCGCGGGGTGGCGCTGCTTGCGCCTGGGGGGCAGCAGATGAAGCTTGTGCGCTCGGGATCGATCCACACGGTGCGCGTGGCTCCCGGGCCACTGGTTTGCCGGCATGCGCCTTCGGTCGAGGTCCTGTTCGAGTCCGTTGCGCGCAACGCGAGGGACGACTCGATGGGTGTGATGCTGACCGGAATGGGCAACGACGGAGCTTCGGGGATGCGCTCGATGCACACTGCTGGTGCTCTTACGGTTGCGCAGGACGAGAGCTCCTGCGTGGTGTTTGGCATGCCGAAAGAGGCCATCGCCCTAGGCGGTGTCGACGAGGTGATTCGCCTCGACCTGATCCCGCAGCGAATCGTTGACTTCGCCGGTGGGAAGACGAAAGGAAAAGGCAAGCTGGCCGGGTAAACTCCCGGCACCTTGAACGAGCACGCATTATTTTCGGCCGGTCTGGTCCTCCTTGCGGGACTCGGTTCGCAGTGGTTGGCATGGCGCCTGCGCTTGCCCTCGATTCTGCTCCTCCTTGTGGCGGGTGTCGTTGTCGGTCCGCTTTGCGGCTGGCTGGAGACCGACAAGGTCTTGGGCGAGCTCTTGTTCCCCTTCGTGTCGCTGAGCGTTGCCGTGATCCTGTTCGAGGGTGGGCTGACGCTGAAGCTGAAAGAGCTGCGCGGCGTCGGCCACACGCTTGGGCTCTTGATCGGAGTCGGCGGAGCCATCACGCTGGGTCTTGGATTCGCTGCAGGTCATTGGATCTTGGGGCTCGAGGCGCACCTCGCGCTGCTCTTGGCCGCGGTCTTCGTGGTGACGGGCCCGACCGTGATCGGGCCGCTGTTGCAGACGATTCGGCCACGCGGCTCGGCGGCGGCGCTGGCCAAGTGGGAGGGCATCGTCAACGACCCAATCGGGGCCAGCTTGGCGCTGCTTGTCTTCGAGGCGTTCTTCGCCGCAGGCGAGGCGGGCACGACCGAAGTCGCTGTTGGACTGGTGCTGAAGACCCTGGCGATCGGCGTCGTCTTGGGCGGCGGTACCGGGTGGGTGTTCGGCCGGCTGTTCGAGCGCCACGCGATCCCCGACTTCCTGCAGAGTCCCTCGGCACTTGCCGCCGTGGTTGTGGTCTTCGTGGCCAGTGATCACATGCAAGGCGAGTCCGGGCTCTTGGCCGTGACGATCATGGGCATCGTGTTGGGGCGCGCCGAGAGCGCGAGCCTGCGGCACCTTGTCGAGTTCAAAGAGAACCTGCGCGTGCTGTTGCTCTCGAGCCTGTTCGTGCTGCTCGCCGCGCGCATCGAGCTCGCGGAACTGCGCGCGCTCGACTGGCGTGCCTTTACGTTTGTCGGGGTCCTGATTTTGGTGGTGCGGCCCGTCTCGGTCGCCGTCTCGACGATCGGCTCGGGACTCACACGGGGCGAGCGCATCTTCCTTGCGTGGATGGCGCCACGCGGGATCGTGGCGATGGCCGTCGTCTCGCTGTTTGCCATGCGGCTTGAGGCCCGCGGTGTGAGCGAGGCCGCCTCGCTGGTCCCGATCACATTCCTTGTGGTGGTGGCCACCGTCTTGGTCTACGGCCTGACCGCCGGCCGCCTTGCACGGCGCCTTGGTGTCGCGGCCGAGCATGCGAACGGGATCCTGTTCATCGGCGCTTCGCCGATCCTGCGCGAGCTCAGCCGCGTGCTCGGCGAGCTCGACATTCCCGCCAAGCTTGTCGACACAAATCGCCGCGCAGTCGCCGCGGCACGCCTTGCCGGTCACGACGCCGTGCAAGCCAATGCGCTGACCGACGACATCCCCGATCTGGTCGACCTCTCGGGCGTGGGCAGCGTGCTTGCCGCGACGCCAAACGACGAGGTCAACGCCCTCGTCTCGCTCGAGTTCGCGGACACGTTTGGTCGCTCGAACGTGTACCAGTTGCCGAGCCGCTCGGACTCGCCAGCAGGCATCGACGAAGAGCTCGAAGCTACCGAGGTTCTTGGCGGCCGCACGCTTTTTGGCGCGCACGCGGACTTCGATCGCTTGGCCGATCGCTTCGCCGAGGGCGCGGCGATCAAGCGCACAACGCTGACGCCGGAGTTCACCTTCGAGGACTATCTGGCCAAGAACGCCGAGCGAGCGACACCGCTCTTCTTGTTGCAGGCCGACCTCGACTTGTTCCCGTGGGCGATCGAAGGCACGCCGAAGCCCAAGCCGGGCGACACGATCATCGCGCTCGTGGACGCGGAAGCCGAGCCTTCTTAGAGGCTCTCTTCGAAGTCGGCTAAATCGCGCGCGATGGCGGCGCCCGACAGCCGGTGCTTCGGTCCGCCGCGCCACGTGTCGATCGCGATGGCTGCGTTTGAGTCCGTGATCAGGAAGTTGCGTGCGTAGGCGTCGCGGTGCGAGAAGCCCGCTGCGTGCATCGAGTCCAGCAACTGGCGCGCAGCCGTGCGGCCGAGCTCGTGGCGCACGGGATCGCTGGCCTGCAGCACGTCGAGCGAAACTGCGCCAGGCACGTACTCCGTCGCCAAGAACTGCGCCGTGGGCAGGCGGCCTTTTGGCCCGAACAGGCCCGAGAGAAGCGGCCGCGCAGCCGCGATCCCCTGCGCACGAAGCCACGCGAGGTTCCGCGCCTCGGCTAGCCGCGGGAACGGGCGCGCAAGAACTTGCCGGCGCACGAGGTGGCGCAGCGCCGACTTGGCGGTAAGCCGGCCACCCTTGACCCAGGCCTCGACACCGCTGCAAACGACCCGTGAGCCTCCATCGCGCTGGCCTCTGCGCGCGAGCCCGGCCTCGAGAAGTCCCTCGGGGAGCGCGCCCTCGCCATACCAGTCCAGCTGAAGCCGCCCGCCATCCACGTCGATCACAAGCCGCGTGGGCGGCGAACTGAAGGTGCCAAGACTCATCTTGCCGAGCTTACTTCGACGGCGGGCTCTTCACCAGCGGGGCGCGCCGTTAGAATCCTCGGGGCAATGACCGATGACCAGCCTTCATTCTGGCCCTCCGAGGCTGGCGAGACGCGCGCACCCGTGCAGGTGGCCGGCGACCGAACCGGCGATCTGACCGCGGGGCTGAACCCGGCGCAGAAGGAGGCGGTCGAGCACGCGGAGGGGCCGCTCTTGATTTTGGCCGGCGCTGGCTCGGGAAAGACGCGGGTGATCACGCGGCGCATCGCGCACCTCGTCGCCACCGGTCGCGCGCGCCCGCACGAGATCCTCGCGATCACGTTCACAAACAAAGCCGCGCGTGAGATGCGCGAGCGCGTCGAGAGCCTTGTGCCCGAGAGCGGCTTGTGGATCAGCACCTTCCACTCGATGTGCGCGCGCATCCTGCGCATGCGCATCGACGCGATGGGCACGTTCACGCGCGACTTCACGATCTACGACACGGCGGACAAAAACCAGCTGATCAAGACGATCCTGAAGGATTTATCGTACGACCTCAAGCGCTTCCGGCCGGCGATGATCAGCGGCTGGATTAGCGAGTGGAAGAACACCGCGTGGGCCGAGACGGTTGATGGGGCGGGCTCGAACGAGATCCAGAGCTTCGAGGACGAGGTCTTTGTCCACACGCGTCAGCGCTACGAAGATGCGATGCGCCAGAGCAACGCGCTGGACTTTGACGACCTTTTGATCCGCACGCTCGAGCTGTTCGAAAAAGTGTCCGGTGTGCGTGACGAGTTCGCGCGCCGCTTCCGCTTCGTTTCGGTCGACGAGTACCAGGACACGAACCGCATCCAGTATCGCCTGACGCGCCACTTGGCTGGCCACCACGGCAACTTGGCGGTCTGCGGCGATCCGGATCAGTCGATCTACGCGTGGCGCGGCGCGGACATCCGCAACATCATGGACTTCGAGCGCGACTGGCCCGGCGCGAAGGTTGTGAAGCTCGAGCGCAACTACCGCTCGACGGCGCGCATTTTGGCCGCCGCGCAGGCGGTGATCCGCAACAACGAAGAGCGCAAAGAGAAGGACCTCTATACAGAGGAGGGCGATGGCGCCGACCTTGTTCTTTTGGAGGCCGGCGACGAGAACGATGAGGCCGACTCGATCGCGAGCCGCATCCACGAGCTGCGCAGCGAAGGGATGAACTTCGGTGACATGGCGATCCTGTATCGCGTGAACTTCATGCAGCGCGCGCTCGAGCGCGGGCTGCGTTTCAGCGGCGTGCCGTATCAGATCGTGGGCGGCGTCGAGTTCTACAAGCGCCGCGAGATCCGTGACCTGGTCGCCTACCTACAGCTGATTGTCAACCCCGCCGCCGACGTGGCGTTCACGCGCGTGGTCAACGTGCCGCCGCGGGGCATCGGCGAGAAGAGCCTCGAGAAACTGCGCTCGTGGGCAGCCGACCGGCGCGTGCCGCTCACCCGTGCCGCCGCTTCGGACGAGGCGCGCGCGCAGATCCGCGGACGGGCGAAAAACGGCCTGGCCACCTTCGCCGAGCTGATGATCGGCTGGGAGCCGCTCGCGGACTTGGGCGCGTCGGACGCGCTCACAGGCGTGATCGAGGACACCAACTACTGGGAGCACCTCGGCAGCGACGATGTCGAGGCTCAGACGCGCATCGACAACGTCGAAGAGCTTCTGGCGCACGCCGAGGCATTCGATCGCGAGTTCAAGGATCAGGGCCTGCGCGGCTACTTGCAAGAGGTCAGTTTGGTCAGCGAAGTCGACGGCTACAGCGGCGAGGACGGGCAGGTGGCGTTGATGACGCTGCACGCCGCAAAGGGCCTCGAGTTTGACGCCGTGTTCATTGCAGGTCTCGAAGAGGAGCTGCTGCCGCACTTCAACGCCATGGGGACCGAGACCGGGCTCGAGGAAGAGCGCCGGCTTGTCTACGTCGGGATCACGCGCGCGAAGAAGCGCCTGTTCCTGTCGAACGCGATGACGCGCTTTCACTTCGGCGAGTTCGTGTCGCGGCAGCCGTCGCGCTTCTTGCGCGAGATTCCCGGCGAGCTGTTTGGCGAAGGCACAGAGCCCGAGCTGTCCGAGAGCGACGCGCTCGGCGACTACGATGGCACCGAGAAGTTCGACCTGAAGGTCGGCGACCGCGTGCGGCACGATCACTTTGGCGACGGCGTGATCGAGGAGCTCTCGGGCGCCGGAGCGAACGCGCGCACGACGGTGAAGTTCGACCGCGAGGGCCGGCGCACGCTGCTTTTGGCCTATGCGAACCTGGCGGTGCAGCGATGAGCGACAAAGACAATTACCCAGGCCTGAGCGGCGCGCGCGTGACCCTGGAAGTCTGGCTGCAAGCCGCCAAGGCTTTGGGCGAGGATCGCGAGTTGCGCGACTTGCTTGCGGGCCTTCTGGAGCAGCAGGTCACGACTTCGTCGAAGCTGGAAAGCGATCTGCCGGGGCGCTTTGGGATGATCGGCGCGAGCCCGGCGATGGAGCGCCTTTTTGGGATGCTCGAGCGCGTCGCGAAGAGCGATGTGCCGGTGTTGATCCACGGCGAGACGGGCTCGGGCAAAGAGCTCGTCGCGCGCGGGCTGCACGACTTCGGCCTGCGCGCGGGCGAGGCGTTCCTGGCCGAGAACTGCGCGGCTGTGGCGCCGAACCTGTTGGAGAGCGAGCTGTTTGGCCACGTGCGCGGTGCGTTCACCGATGCCGTGCGCGATCGCAAAGGCACGTTCCTCGCCGCCGATGGGGGCACGGTCTTCTTAGACGAGATCGGCGACATGCCGCTCGACATGCAGGCGAAGATTTTGCGCGTCTTGCAGGAAGGCGAGATCCGCCCGGTGGGCTCGTCCAAGCCAAAAAAAGTCAACGTGCGGGTGGTTGCCGCCAGTCACCGAGACCTTGTGTCCATGGTGAAGGCGGGCAGCTTCCGCGAGGACCTTTTCTACCGCTTGAACGTGATCACGCTCGAGGTTCCGGCCCTTCGCGAGCGGCAAGAGGACGTGCCGCTACTCGCCGAGTTCTTGCTGCGTCGCATCGCAAAAGAAGAGGACGCAGCGCCGCGCGTTTTGACCCCCGCCGCGATCGAGGCCCTTGTTGCGATGCCTTTTCCCGGCAACGTGCGCGAGCTTGAGAACCTGCTGCGCCGCGCAGCCGCCCTGACCTCACCGAATCAGCCCATCGATGCTTCGGACTTGGTTGGCTGAACCGTCAGCCGTATCATCCGAGCCTCACCCCACGCCCCCGAGAAACTATGGCTAGCTCCCGACAGCGTCCTTCCGAGACGACCCGCATCCGCCGCCCCGCCCGCTCGTCGGGCCCGCCCGTTGGATTGATCATTGCCGGCATCTTCCTGGGGCTTGGTGTCCTTGGTTGGGCTTTCATGAGCGGCGTCAACAAGCCAAACAGCGCGACGACGATGATCGCGGCGGCCGAGAAGGCCTACGCGCAGGGGTTTGGCAGCACGGATGTCGAGACGAAGCTGCGGCTTGCCGAAGCCGACTCGTCGATGTCGGCCGAGCAGCGTGTGCAGATCAAGGACCTGCGTCAGCGCTTGAAGGTGCGGGACGCAGAGGTCGCCTTGGCCACGCACAACATCTTGGGCACGACCTACATGCAGAAGAAGCTGAAGAACTACTCGGATCGGTACCTGACGGGGAAGCCCGACAAGCCGAAAGCGCGGGTCTTCTTGCAGCGCTGCGTTGTCTTCAAGCAGCGCTGGCCCGAGCATCCGGAGATGGATTGGGTCGAGCGTCAGGAGCGACGCTTTGCTGGCTTTGTCAGCCTCTCAGACGCCCCGACGTTCGAGGACGTTGCGTGGGAAGCCGAGGCGTTGACCTACGCGAAACCGCGCGACTACAAGATGGCCTTCGACGCGCTGGACAGCTTCATGGCGACGGCCTCGGGTGATGACAAGACGTTGGCGGCGAACCTCAAGAAGACGATGGAGGCCGACCGTAAGGAGTACCACGAGGACCGCATGCTGCAGGCCGAGTACGAGCTGAAGGAGAACACGGACGAAGCCGCCGCGGTGCAGTGGCTCGTGTGGGGCGTGATTGGCATGGGCGATCAGGATATGTCCGACGAGGCCGCGAAGTACCTGTTGAACATGCCGAGTGTGGATGCGTATCTGCGCGGCTATCGCACCAAGCAACCGCTTGTCTTCGAGCGCCTGAAGACGTATCCGATGATCAAGGCCCAGATCGACAAGCTGGGCGACTAGCCGAGCCTCATGCTCACGCTAAAGCCCGTGCAGCTCGCAGATTTTGGCGTTGAAGGCCGTGCGTGGCGAGCGCTCGAAGCTTGTCCGGCGGCCGGCTTCGCCCAAGGCGCGCGCGCGCTCCGGGTTGGCGATCAGGCTGGCGATCTCGTCGGCTAAGCGGCGCGCATCGCCTGGCTGGATCAGGATGCCGTTGTGCTGATCTTTGATCAGCGTGAAGGCCTCGCCCGCCGCGGCGAACAGCCCAGGAATGCCCAGCCGCATGGTCTGCAGCGCGAGCCAACCAGGCCCCGTGTCCGTCCGGCACGACACGTGAATGTCGAGCGAGCGCAAGGTCGAGAGCGCGGTGTCGGTGGTCGGCACACCGATTGTGACCGAGCTCGTCAGTCCGGCCTCGCGGGCTCGCCGGCGCAACGCGCGCTCTTTCGGACCTTCGCCCAACATGACAAAGCGCCACGGCTCTTTGGCTTGCTTGGCGATCCGCGCGGCCTCAAGAAACCACTCGCCATCGAAGCCCTCGTCGAAAGATCCCGTGCAGCCGATCACCGCTGGCCCCGTGTGGCCGAGGGGGGCATGGGGCCGCGCGTCTGAGCTCTCATCGGGCGGTGCGCCCGGCAGCACGACGATGAGCTCGCGCGGCAAACGCCCGTGGTTGATCAGCGGCTCGGCGAGGGTCTCGGCGGGCACGATGACGGCACGCAGGAGCGCGGAGTCGAACTCAACCTCGCGATCGATGGGGCGAGTTGCCTCCAGAACGTAAGGCAGGCCAAGCCGGCGGGTGACGCGCGCGACAACGGGCCCAAGCGCCGCGAGGTCGGCGGCTGAGACGTGGACGGAGGTGGCCTTGAGCTCGACCAAGAGGTCGGCCAAGCGGCGCCTTAGGAACGGGCGACCAAGGCGGCCGGGCGCGAGCTCGAACGGACGGATTTCGATTCCGTGTGCGGCGGCGGCTGCGCTGCGACTGCCGCCGCGGGTGATGAATGTGACGCGGCTGCCGGCCTCGAGCAAGGCGAGCGCGGTGCCGATCGTGCGCTGGGTCGCGCCCGAGTAATTGAGGTCGGGCCGTAGGAAGACAACGTGGGACATCGTTCAGGAGGGGGAGCGGTGGGAGTCGGCTTGGACTTGGCGCAAGGCGGCGAGCGGGACTTTGTCGGCGGCGGAGGGCGCGGTGCGCCAGCGGTCGTGGATCCAGAGCCATTGGCTGGGGGACTCGCGGATCCAGGCTTCGAATAGGGCGACCCAGCGGGCGGTGACAAGCGTGGTCTCGTCGCGCGAGGCGGGCGGCGGAATCGGTGCGGCGAACTCGATGCGGTAGGCGCCGCGCGGCTTGCCCGAGGACTCGTCCATGACGCAGCGGACCGGCAAGAGCGGCAGGCGCGCGGCGCGAGCGAGCGCGGCGGGCGCGCTCATCACAAGGGCGTCCTTGCCGAGGAACGGCAAGCGCACGCCCGCGAGGCGTTGGACTTCGAGGTCGGGCAGGACGCCGATGACCTCGCCGCGGCCGAGGTGGCGCAAGAGCTCGCGCGGGCTGCAGTCTTGGGGCAGCGTCTCGACCCCCGCGCGGTGGCGTAAGTCTTCGAGCACGTGGGCGCTTGGGTCGCGCAAGCGCCGGCGTCCGATCACGGCACCGCGCGCGCCGCGGGCGACGATTGCGGCGGCCAAGAGCTCCCAGTTGCCGAGGTGCGGGGTGATCACGATGACGCCGCGGCCGGCGGCCAGGGCATCGTCGAGGTGCCGCACGCTGGCGTCGAAGTGCACGCGTTTTGCGAGCCATGCGGGGTCGCTTCCAAGCTGGCCCCACTCGATGGCGAGGCGCGCCATGTGGCGGCGGATGTGTGGCGTGAGTTTCGCGGGAGGGATTTCGGGCAGGCCGGTGGCGAGGTTTTTGCCGAGGCGCGCCTCCACGGACGTGAAGCGCGCGGCGGCGGCGGCGAGCTGCAGGGCTGCGCTGGTCAGCGGGCGCACCGGCAAGCTGCAGAACAGCGGCCACGTGCGGGCGAGGCGCTCACGACGCGCGCGGCGGCGCGCGCGTTTCGTCGAGCGGAAGCGGTCGGCGGCATGATCGGCCGCGCGCAGCTCGGCAGCGGGCGACAGCAGTAGCTGGCGCTCGGACAGGAGGTATGCGGCCGGCAGATCGTTCGCGAGTGCGAGGCCGCGATCCAAGAGTGCGGCGTCAAGCGCGGCGCGCTGGGCATCGCTCGGTGGCAGCGCCAGCTCGGTGGGGGGCGTGGCGGCGTCGAGATCGAACCACGCGCAGGCGTTTTGGGACTTGCGGCGATCGAGGACCAGCGGTCGCGGGCCGGGCAGGCCATGCGCGGCGAGCCGGGCGACCCGGCCCCAGGCGGCTTCGACTTCGGCGCGCGTGCCGCGAACGAGCACGAGGCCCGGTGCCTCGCGGCCCGCAAGGGCGGCTTCGGCAAGCGCTCCCGTGGCCCCGCGGCGGACGAGCCAGAGCGCGCCGTTCGCGCCTTCTTGTGCAGCCGCAAACGAGCCACCGATGCGGAAGTAGCGGCTCGAAGTGCGCGCGTACGCCGCACAAACCGCGAGCCGCTTCTGGCGCGCGCGCCTCTCAATACGGCGGCCGAGCAGCTCCACAGAGCCAAGTCCACGTGCCATGCGCGGCGGCAATGCCTCAATCCAAGCCGCGAAGAACCGCCGCCTCTCGTCAGCCGTTGTGATCTCGCGGTGCGACGCGGCCAGCGCCACTACATCGCGCTCGAGCAGCTGCGGCCCCAAGCCCAGTGGCCCGCAAAAGCGCGCCGCGTGAAAGTCAATCGCCCACGCCTCGCCGTCCGCATCCACCAGCGCGTTCTTCGCATGCAGATCCGGCTGATCGATGCCAGCTGCCTGCACGGCGGCCAAGAGGCGCGCCAGCCGCTCCAAAAGCGGCTCACGGTCCGTCGCCATCACAAGCGCCTCTTCGGCCGTCTTCGCGCCCGCAATCTCGGCGATGTTGACAACCCAAGTCCCGTCCGCCAGGCGCCGCGTGTCAAGCACCTCGGGCGCCGCAACGCCCGCCGCTCGCAGAATCCCCAAAAGCTCGGCCTCACGCCGCGCGCGTCCGCGATCGCGCAGGCGCGCCCAAGCCGTGCGTCCGCGGAAGTGCTTCGACACGACCCCGCGCGCAGAGTCGAGCTCGACCCACCTTCCGGGGGCCCGCCGCAGCTCGCGCGGCATCAGAATCGGAGACTCGCTCACCGCCGCATTATCTGCCGTTCGTCAGGTTGAGAACAGGACGGGGTGGCTTTCGGCGCTCTCAAGTCCGAGAATCTGACCGCCGTGATCCTGCAGCTCTACATCTTGCGCCAACTGGCCGTGACCCTCGCCATCTTCCTGGGCGGGATCACCTTCGTGATCTTCCCGGCTGTCGCGGTCTCGGCGATCACGCGGCTCGGCGGCGTCAACGTCGCGTCCTTGCTGGCCTATCTGCCGCTCGCGGCGATGGACCTGCTGCCCTACCTCTTGCCGATGGGCTTCCTGCTGGCGATTACGGCGGCCTATGGTCGGATCGCGGCGGACAACGAGTGGACGGCGATGCAGATGGCGCGCCGCAACCCGTACAAGCTGCTCGCGCCCGCGTTCCTGTTGGCGGCTCTTTTCAGCCTTGGCACGTACCACATGATGGCCACCATTCGGCCGGCGTGGAAATACGAGCAGCGCGTCTTTGCGCGCACCGCCTTGATCGACACGTTTAAGGAACTCAACCCGGGCCGCACCGAGATCGCGATCGGGGACTTCTACCTGAACGCCGCGCGGCGCCCGAGCCAATCCACCTTCGCCGAGGTGATCGTCTATCTACCGGGGGACTCGGACGCCGAGGATCTCAAGATCGTGGCCGACCTCGCGAAGTTCCAGTTCACCGACACCGAGCTGATCGTGTCGTTCTCGAATGGTCGCATCGTCTCGGGCCAGTACGACTTGACCAACGAGTACCCCGAGGTCGCGATCTCGCTCGATCGCATCTTCGACGACCCGCGTAAGAAGAAGGAGGCCGGCAAGTACTTCACCTCGGCCCAACTTCGCGAGCGCTTGGCGGATCCCGAGATCGTCGCCGGGCTGTCGGCTTCGCGCATCGCGCAATACAACTACGAGCTGCAGCGCCGACCCGCCTTCGCCTGCAGCTTCCTGCTGTTTGTTCTGTTCGGCGCGCCGATTGGCTTGCGCCTGCGCAAGGGCACGCGGCTTGGCGCGATGAGCACCGCCGTTGGCGTCGCCTTCGTCTACTACATTGGCTCGCTGCAGCTCGGCAAGCAGCTAGCGGCGCTCGCCGGGCTCTCGCCCGACCTCGCAGTTTGGAGCACCAACGGAGTCGGCGTCTTGATCGGTCTCGTTCTCGTCTGGAGAAACCTAAAGCGATGAAGTCCAGACGCCGTCCTATCGCCGGGGCTCTGCACTCGGGTCTGCGCCTTGGCGGGCGTCTCGATCAATACGTTGCCTCGCTCTTCATCGGCTCGTACGCTGTCGCCCTCCTTTTGGTGACGGGCATCTTCGTGATCATCAACTTGGCGTCGAACCTGGAGAATTACCTGCGTCCGGGACTGGACGGCGTCTCGCCTCCAGGGTGGCTCGTCGCGAAGCTGTACGTCTATCAGACACCGTTTCTGTTCCTCGAGGTCGCGCCGTTTGTCACGCTAGTTGGCGGGCTCTTCACAGCCTCGCGGTTGATGAAGAATCGCGAGGTCGTCGCGGGCCTTGCCGCCGGCGTCAGCGTGCGGCGCATGCTGCTACCGGTGTTCTTGCTAGGCGGGCTTTTGGGCGCGGGCATGTTCGGCTTTCGCGAGTGGGTTGCCGAGAGCCTCGGCGCGCGGCGCGACGCGCTTGTGGACTACCTGGTCGAGCGCAGACCCGAGCCCGTGCTCGAGAATGTGTGGGTCAAGGACATGCAAGGCAACCCGGTGCGCGTCGACGCGTTCTATCCGGGGATCGACGGTCAACCGCCGCGGCTTGAGGGCCTCGGCGCGACCCTGCGGCAAGGCGAGCGCTGGACGAACGTCGTCGCAAAACTCGCCGTCTATGACGCTGCGTCCAAGACGTGGCAGCTTGAAGGCGGCACGCGTGAAGACGTCTATGGCGGCGCGAAAACCCGCGAGCCGATCACGACTCTGTCGGGCGAGGACTTCACGCCTCGCGACCTGCGCACAGCCTGGAAGGGGCGCCGCCATCCAACGGAGCTGTCCTTCGCCGAGACCCTCGAGCTCCTGAAGCGCGATCCCGATGCGATCGGCTGGCAGACGCTCCTGCAGAGCAACCTGGCCTTCCCGTTTGCCCACCTGGTGCTTTTATTCGTCGGCCTGCCCTTCCTTTTAGGGCACGCGCGCAGCAAAGGCCCAAGTGGCGGCCTGTGGGTTTTCTTCCTGTGCCTGTGTTATTTCGGCGCCGACTTCATCTGCCGCAGCCTGGGCCTACAGGGCCAACTTGGGCCTCTGATGGCCGCCTGGCTGCCGATCTTGTTCTTCGGGAGCCTCGGCGGCGTCCTGTTCTCGTCCGTCAGAACGTGAGCCTGCTTGCATGCCCCCCGAAGTCGGGGAAGAATGACCCCTCACGGGCGTCGAATCGTCTCCGCCCGTTTCCGCTCCGGCCCCTCCGCCTCCTATGAAAGCCCACAGTTTCGCGCTCTTCGTCGCCCTCACCGCCGCCTCCTGCCAGACGACCAAGCAGTCTGAGTCGGTCTCTGACCTGTTCAAGAGCGGCGACTTCGAGGGCGCTTTGGCCCTCGCGCAGACCGCCGCCGAGGACGCGCCCGACGATGAGTACTATGCGGGCGTCGAGCGCATGGCGAAGGTTGCCGTGCTGATGGACCGGGGGCGCGAGCAGAGTCTCAACGGCGACTTGCCGGCCGCGCTCGAGACCTTCTTCGAGGCCGACAGCCTGGCCCCCAGACACCCCGTGATCGCCGAGTGGCTTTCGAAGATCGTGGGCGATCTGAACGACAGAACGCTTCAGTCTGCGAGCGCGGCCTTGATGGACGGCGATCTCGTGCGGGCCAGCGAGCTGTACGAGCGCTCCCTCGTTTTCGAACCCCAGCAGGAGACGGCGAAGGCGGGCCTTGCGCGCGCGCTGCTCTTGACGAACTACCGCAAGGGCATGAGCGAGAAGTACTACAAGCAGGGCGTGCGCTCGTTGCGTGAGTACTGGCTGGGTCGCGCGGGGACCGAGTTCGCCGCCGTCGAGAAGTACGCACCCGCGGACAAGCGCGGCGACTTTCGCAGCGAACAGGTCTCGGAGCTCTTGGCACAGGACCGCGTCTTGATGGCGCAGGACCTCGCCGCGAAGGAGCTGTATCACGCCGCGCGCAACGAGTACCGCATCGCGCTCTTGATCGACGAGGACAACCAGGAAGCGATCGACGGCCTGGCGGCGATGGACAAGGAAGTCGCGGCCTTTGCCAAGCTGAGCGAAGCCGAGCAGGCCACGATTCGCGGCGACCTGAAAGGCGCCAAGGCCGCGCTTATCGAGGGCAAGGCGCTAACCGACGCGCAGGACGGTGACTTCGCAAGCGCGAAGATCGACCTGGACGAGGCGCGTTGGGAGAAGCTCTACCTGGGCGCTACGGATGCCGAGGCGGACGGAAGCTACCAGCACGCGGTCAAGCTGTACGACCAGCTGTTGCAGGAGACGGGCTTCTACGAGGACGCGGTCGCCCGTCGCCAGACCGCCTTGGATTTCATCAAGTTGGCGGACCGCCTTTATGGTGAAGCGCAGGCAGCGAAGGACCCGAAGGTGGGTCGTCAGAAGCTCGAGCAGATCGCCGTGTTCTGGCCCGAGTACAAGAACGTCGCGAAGCTACTCGGCGACAAGTAGCGGCGCGCCTCTGTCGAGGCTGCGAAAGACCTGTGCGGCGCTGAGTGTCTCGAGACACTCGGCGCCGCTCTTGTTCCTGCACGTGCGCAGGAGGCACGGGCGGCAGGCGAGGTCGATGGGGGCGGTCTGTGTTGTGTGCGGGCCGGAGCTGATGGAGCTGTCGTTGCGGCCGGGGGGCGGCCATGGGCCGGTGCGGCTTGGGTCCTGCGGGCCGGCCAAAAGGTGAACGCGCAGGCCCACGGCCGCGGCGAGGTGAGTGGGGCCCGAGTCGCAGGCAACAAGTTGGGCGTTTGCTTGGGCGGCAGCGGCGAAGAGCGCGGCGAGCGGCCGCAGGGCGAGTGTGTTTAACTCGAGGTGAATCAAGGGATGCAAGGCGGCTTGCTGGGCGGCGCGCATTAGGTCGGTCTCGTCGGGCCCACCGACTAAGACGACGGGGCGGCCTTGGTCGGCGACAAGCTTCGCGAGCTCGAAGAACTTCGTCGCGGGCCAGCTGCGCGGATCGCCCGTGCGGCCGAGGTGCATGAGGGCGGGCGTCGTGTCGTTGGCGTGGGGGGCGTGGGCGGCGAGGGTCGCGCGGCCGGACTGGAGCTCGGCCTGGGTGAGGGCAAGGTCGAAATCGGCCGCCGCTGGCGCGCCAGAGACGTGCTGCGCGAGGGCGAGTTGCCGGTCGACGGCGTGGTCTTCGTGGGCGGGGCGAGCGCTTGACGGAGCGAGGTCGTTCAAGAGCCTCCGCGCGCTTGGCTCGCGCCAGTCGGAGGCCTGCATGCCGCTGCGGCGCGGCGCACCCGAGAGCCGCGTCGCAACGGCTCCCTTCCAGTTGCCTTGGCAGTCAATCGTCCACGTCGGCTTGAATGCGCGGACCGCGCGCCGGTAGCGCCACCAAGCGCCGAGGCCACCGCCCCGGTCAAACGGGATGATGCGCTCGAGGCGCGGCAGGCCACTTAGCAAAGGCGCGTAGGCCGGCTGCGTGGCGAAGGCCAAGCGCGCGCCTGGATACGCGCTCGCGACCGCGTGCCAGACCGGCAGCGCGTGGATCACGTCCCCGAGGTGGGAGAGGCGCACGAACAGGATTCGCTCGGCGTTCTTGGTGGAAGCAGGAGACATGGCTAGCCGTATTTTTACCACGTTGAGCACCGCGGCGTCTGCCCCAGAGCGCTTGGCTGTTAGGATCCGATGGACATGCGGCGCATCTCGACCAAGCTCGTTCTCATGGTGCTCGCGGCCGTGGCCCTTCCGTTCCTGGGTTTCGCCGTGTACATGGATCAAGCCGTGACGCTTGGCTTCACGAAGCGGATCACACAGCAGGCTCTCTTGGGGCTGTCGGGCGACTTGTCCGGGCGCCTCGATCGGCAGGTGTCGTCCGCGCGGGAAGGGGTCGAGCTGTTGGCCGGGCAGCCGTTCCTTGGCTACTTGTTGGAGTCCGTGCGGCTCGTGCGCGAAGGCGACGCTGTGGCGGATCCTAGCGCGTTTGCGTTCAAGGCGCAGCTGGCTTTGGAAGATCGCCAGCGCGTCGGCGAGCTCTACGAGCTGATGCTGATCGTCGACTCGGAAGGCAAGTACGTGACCGCGGGGCGGACCGATGCACATGGAGCGCTGTTCGAAGAGGCCGCGATGCAGAAGCTCGAGGCGCGTGACTATGCCGGCGAGGCGTGGTTCGAGGCGGCGATGCGCGGCGATGAAGTCTCGATCGATCAGCACAAGAGCGAGATCTATCCGGGGCCCGCGCGCGGCGGCGCGCGGGACTACTTCATCGGGCTTGCCGAGCCGATCGGCGAGGACGGAGCGGCTCCCGACGGCGTCCTCTTGGCGCTTGTCTCGTGGCAGCCGTTCCAGGATCTGATTCAGTCGCCGGTCGTTCGCGAGACGTTCCGTGGGCTCGTGCGCGAGGGCGAAGAGCCGTCGCCGTACGCGTGGATTTGGTCGGCCGACGCGGACCACATCCTGGCGCACAAAGACACGTCCCTGTACGGCACGCGCATCGAAGAGGACCTGGACCTTGGCTTGATGACCCGCGCGGTGATGGCGGATGAAGACGGCTGGGGCATGTACCCCGCGTACACGTTCCGCGGCGTCGAAAAAACGGCCGCGTACAAGCGCTGCGCGGGCCCGGCAGATGGCGGGTTCGGATGGGTTGTGGGCGTTGGCATTGACGACGAGGATATGTACGCCTCGGCGAACGATCTGCGGCGCATTCTGCGCGGTGGAACCGCGACCGTGATTCTGATGGTGCTGCTTTGGACGCTTGTGATCGCCCGGCGCATGACGTCGCCGATTCGCGAGTTGCAAGAGCTCACGCGGCGCGTAGCGGGCGGCGAGTTGGACGTGCGGCTCGAGCCCAAAACGAAGGACGAGCTTGGTGCGCTGACGCGCGACTTCAACGCGATGACGAGGCGTCTGACCGAGCAGCGCGAGCAGCTCGTCAAGGCCGAAAAAGACGCTGCGTGGCGCGAGATGTCGAAGCAGATTGCGCACGACATCAAGAACCCGCTGACGCCGATCAAGATCTCGGTCGACCTGTTGCGGCGGGCACACGCGGAAGACCCCGTGCGTTTCGAGTCGATGTTTGGGCAGACGATGGACCTGATCGACAGGCAGATCACAAACCTGCGCGCGATCAGCCAGGACTTCTTGGACTTCACGGGCGGGCGCAAGTTCTCACCCGAGCGCTTCGATGCAAACGAACTTGCCGCCGAGGTGGTCGAGCTGCACGCCGCGTGGGCGGAAGAGCACCGCGTGACGCTGACGCTGGAGGGCGGCGGGCCTCTGTTTGTCGATCGCGGCAAACTGCGGCGGGTGTTTGAGAACCTGGTGACGAATGCTCTGCATGCCGTTGATGAGGGCGGCAGCGTTGCGATGAAGATCGTGCATGCAGGCGACCGGGTGCGCGTGGAGCTGATCGACGACGGGGCGGGGATTTCGCCCGAGGCGCGCGAGCATCTCTTCGAGCCGTACTTCACGACCCGCAGCGAAGGGACGGGGCTTGGGCTCGCGATTGCCAAGCGCGTGATCGAGGACATGGGCGGCACGATTGAGCTGGTGCCGCGCGAAGAGATCGACGGCGCTCGCGGCACACTGGCCAAAGTTGAGCTGCCCGAGGCAGGCCCCGAGTGAAGCCTGAGCTGCTCGTGACCGGCGCGACCGGGTTTGTTGGCGCGCACTTCATGCCGCTGATGGCGGCGCGTGGTTATGGGCTGTTGGGGTTGTGCCGCGCGAGCTCGAAGCGGGGCCACTTGGCGCACTTGCCGATCGAGTGGTGCACGGGGGATGTGACGGACGCGGCTTCCGTGGACGCTGCAGTGGGGCGGCTGCGCGTGCGCGCGGACGCGGCGGGCCGCCCGGCGTGGCTCGTGCACGGCGCGGCCGTGATCAGCTACAAGACGGACTCGGGCCCGCTGCAGGATGCTGTCAATATCGAAGGGACACGCCATGTGATCGAGGCGGCCGAGCGGCACGGCATCGAGCGCGTGCTGCTTGTGAGTTCGGTGGTCACCGTGGGGGTCGCGGCCTCGGGCGGTGATGCGATTGACGAGGACACACCCTTCGCGAACGTCGAGCGCATCACCGGCCGGGCATACGTCTCCGAGTACATGCGCACGAAGCGCGCTGCCGAGCAGATTGCGCTGGCGGCGAGCGGTCCCGAGGTGGTGGTTGTGAACCCCGGCGCGATCTTCGGGCCGGCGCCAGTGCCATCGAACACGGCGCAGATCTTCCGGCGCGCCGAGTCGAGCGCGATCGGCCGCTTCGCCGGGCCCGGTTCGCTGAGCGCGGTTGGCGTGTGGGATGTGGCCGCCGGCATGCGGCTCGCGCTCGAGCGCGGGCAAGCTGGCCGGCGCTACTTGCTGACCGACGAGAACCTCTTGCTTCCCGAACTGTTCGCGCGCGTCTTGCGCGAGCTGGGTAGCTCGCGCAAGCTGATCGGCGTGCCACCGGGCGCGTGGCGCGCGCTAGTCGCGGGTGCGCGACTTGTCGATCGCGTGCGACGACTTGAAGTCGTGACGCCCACGGCGCTCGAGCTTCTGGGCCTGCACTTCCGCTTCGACTCGAGCCGTGCGCGGAGCGAGCTGGGCTGGGCGCCAGAGCCGTTCGACGACGTTCTGGCCAAGACCGCAACCTGGCTACACGAAATCGGGTGGGTCCAAGGCCCGAACCAGTCCCCGAAATCCTAGTCGGCGTCTATCGTAGAGGTAGGGCCCGTTCCTCGACTGCTACCCCTGAAAGACCTTGAGATCCAAAACGCCCCTCCTTCTGCTCGCCCTCGCCGCCCTGGTGGCGTCACTGATTTGGATCTGGAAGCCGGGCTCGAATGAGCCGGTGCATGCGACGGGCGTCGAGCTGGTCGATGACTTGGGCACCCGTGGACGCAGCGATGCTGAGCTCGAGCCGGATGGGAAGATGGCGGCAAGCGAGGTCATGAGCCTCGACCGTGAGGCGTTCGATGGCATGAGCGCCGGCGTGCGCGTGAGTGGCGCTGGAAGGCTTAGCGGTGTGGTGATCGATCGCGCGACGGGCGCGGGCGTCGAGGGGATTGCTCTTTCGTTGTTTGGGTTTCCGCCGCAAGGCGCCGACATGATCGACCGCGCCTTGCGCTTGGGGAAGACCGGGACGACGTTCGAGGCGCGCGCTCGCGCTCTTGCTGAGACCCAAACCGAAGCGGGCGGCCGCTTCCACTTTGAAGGCGTGCGGGCCGGGAGCTACTTCGCCGAGGCGCGCGGCGACCTGTTCGTGCCCGATCCGATCGAGCGCGTCACGCTGGCGCCCGGCGGCGGCGACGTGACTCTGTTCGTGCGTGCGGGCGGACGTATTGAGGGGGTCATTTACCAGCCGGACGGCAAGCCGGCGGCGGGCGCACGCGTGCATGTTGGGCAAGGCGAAGGGGTGTTTATCCCCGCGCTCAAGAGCGGCGACATCATGCTGAAGAGCACGACCGCGGATGCGCGCGGCCGCTTCTTGATCGGTGGCCTTCCGCCGGGGCCGGGCTTCCAGGTCTCGGCGACGGACGCTCGGTTTGGTGTTGTGTTTGAACATGGGATCGAGGTCCTGGCGGGTGCCGAGAGTCAGGTCGAGCTGACCTTCGATGTGCCGGCGACGTTGACGGGGCGGACCGTGTCGGTGCACCGTGATGCCGAAGGTGCGGAGACGCGCGTGGCGCTTGCCGGCGCGCAGGTCTCTGCGGTGCCGCGCGGCTTGCGCGAGATGCAGTTTGCGGACGAGCTGATGGCCGCCGCGCACGATACGAGTGACGACGAGGGGCAGTTCAAGATCGGCGCGTTGCCGAAGGGTGATGTGGACTTGATCGCGTGGGCGCCGGGCCATCTGCCGGCGCGCGTGGGGCCGATCCCGTCGAACGCGGGTGGGGTGTTTTCCGCGGGTGAGATCGAGCTCGAGGTCGGCCCCGTTGTGCACGGGCGCGTGTTGGATGAGGAGGGTGCGCCGATCGCAGGCGTGCATGTGCGGTGGGAGATGGCGGACTTTGGGCGCGGGCTCGAGCTGACGTTTGCGCCGCTCCTGTATCAAGCGATCGAGGGCTTCGAGTTCCCGGCGAGCGATGCGGAGGGGCGCTTTGTCGCGGGGCCGTTCCCGGGCACACCGAAGTTCCGCATGGACTTGTTCAAGACGGGGTTTGCCCAGACGCGCGCGCATTGGGACGGGGCTTCAGAGGACGAGCTGCAGGTGGTGATGAAGCGCGGGACGGCGGTCGAGGGCATCGTGGTGGATGCCGTGCGCAAGCGCCCGGTCACGCGCTTCACGATTGGGGGCCGCGATCGCATCGACACGCGCGAGGGCGCGCCGGGCTCGTGGAATCCGTTTGGCGGTGGGCAGCTGGTGGAAGATCCGGGCGGGCGCTTTCGCGTGCCTTCGATCAAGCCGGGCTCGCGGCAGCTTGTGTTCTCGGCGGAGGGTTATCAGACGCGCGTGGTCGAGGATCTTGAGATCAAGGGCGACGAGGATCTCTTGGGCTTGATCGTGCAGCTGGATCCCGGAGCGACCGTGCGCGGGACGGTGGTTGACGAGGACGGCAAGCCCGTGGCGGGCGTGCGCTTGGCGGCGACGCGCGGCGGCGGTTTCGGGGGCTTGCGCCAGAGCAGGAAGAAGGGGGGCGGCCGACGCGGGCGCAACGTCAACCCCGACGAGATCATGGGGAACATCCCGATGGGTGCGCTGGCGTTTGGCGTGGGACTGGGGCTCGTGCCTTCGGTGCTGTCCGATGCGGAGGGGCATTTCGAGATCGTGGGCATGGGAGCTGGTGAGTGGACCGTGGCCGGAACGCATCGGGACTATGCGACGGGGGCCTCGGAGAAGTTTGAAGTCGCCTTCGAAGAGAGCGGCGCCGCACCGGTGATCGAGAACGTCGTGGTCACGATGGAGGCCGGGGCGGCGCTGTTTGGCAGCGTGCGCGACCGGCGCGGCGCGAAGCAGCCGGGTGTGATGGTGATCGCGTTTTCTCCCGCCGAGTTCGCCTCGGGCGACACGGCGGGCGGGGTGTACCAGGCCGAGTCGGACAAGGACGGCGACTACCGCATCGCGAACATGGTGTCGGGTGGTTACTTCCTGATGGTGACCAAAGGCGACGAGCACCTAGACCCGTTTAGCTTCCTGGGCACGATGCAGTTCGACCTCGTGACCGTGCCGAAGTCCGCCGAGCTGCGGCGCGACCTTGTGGACCAGACCGCGGCGTCGACGCGTGTGCACGGGGTTGTGTTGGAGGCCGGCATACCGGTCTCAGGCGGTGCGGTGATGGCGCTCAGTCTTGAAGCCGAAAACATGCTGGGCGTCGATGTGAAGATGGCCTCCGTCGGACGCGATGGACTCTATGAGTTCCCCGGCTTGCCCGAGGGGCTGTACCAGTTTCGCTATCAAGGCAATCGCGACTCCGTGGGGCGCGAGGTCGAGGTGCCGGACTTGGCCGAGACGCGGATTGACTTGATCCTGCCCGATGGGGCAATTGTTGCGACCGTGATCGATGCCGAGAGTGGCGAGCCTGTGCCGCGCTCGGAGGTTGTGGTTCGCAGGTTGGACGCGCCGGTGCAGCTAGGTGGCTTGATCGGCAGCATGTTGGGCGATGAGATCGGCAAGCAATCGGACTACTCGGGTGACGATGGAGTCGCACGTGTGACGGGACTCGAAGCGGGGCGCTACGAAGTGCAGGCGCGGGGTCCTAGATGGGGTGAGAAGACCGGCGACTTCGGTCCGGGCGAGCTGCAGATCGTTGAGATCCGGGAGGGTGGGCAGCCCGAGTTGATCGAGCTTCTGTTGCCGCGCACGCATCGCATTTGGGGACAGGTCACAAGCAGTGGCGGCGCGCCTGTTGCGGGCGCGTGGGTCGTGGCGGTTGGGGCCGATGGGCATGCCGGCACGCAGAAATCGAAGAGCGGCGAGGACGGCAGCTACGAGGTGCGCGGCGTTGGGCTTGGGTTGTACAACCTCTCGATTCATACGGACGCTTTTGCTGATGCCGAGATCGCGGGTGTCGAGGTGAAGGCCGATGGCGCCGAAGCGAATTTCGTGTTGTTCGAAGGCGTCGAGGTTCACGTGCGCATCACGGACCAAAGCGGTCAGCCTCTTCCGGGTGCCGTCGCGAGCCTTGCGCTTGGCGGCGCTGGGACTGCGAGCGGAAAGCCGGGGCAGGCGATCGAGAGCTGGTTCGTGGGACGCGGAGTTGCCGACCTCAAAGGCGAGGTGGCGCTGGGGCGCTTTGCCCCGGGCACGTATGTGCTGAAGGCTTCACGCGGGCAGCTGGAAGGGCAGCTTGAGGGGATCACCGTCCCCGAGAGCGGCCAGCTTGATCTCGAGCTTGTGCTGGTGGCGAAGTAGCGGGCGGGACTAAGCGAGAGCGCCAAGCAGCAACAGGTAGAGCACCGCGAGCACGATCTGCATCACGGCGAAAGGCAGCGCCTTCTTGATGAAGCCCACGAAGCCGATCGTGAGGTTGTGCTTGTGCATCACGGTGACCGCCACAAGCGTCGAGGCCGAGCCGATCGGCGTCAGGTTGCCGCCGAGGTTCGCGCCAAAAACCACCGACCACCAAAACGGCGAGGCCGAGTTGCTGCCGATCGTGGGATCGGCGTCGAGGATACGCGCCAGCATGGCGGCAAGTGGGATGTTGTCCGTCACGGACGAGGCGACGGCGCTCGTGCCGAGCATCAGGCTCGCGCCCGTGGTCTCGCCCAACGCGAGGATGCTGCCAAGACCTTGGCCGATCAGGTCGAGCACACCGGCGTGCTCCATGACGTTGATCACAACGAACAAGCCGCAGAAGAACGCCAGCAGGTCCCAGTCGAGCTCGCGGTAGAAGCGATCGGCGGTCGAGCGGAAGCGCAAGAGCGCGAGCGCGGCGAAGCCCATCGCCACGTACCCCATACCAAGGTCGCGGATCAGCGGCAGAGCCGACGCGCCCGCAATCACCGCGATGAAAGCGAGCAGCGACACGGCGCCGAACCAGAAGTCAAAGCGGCTTGGCACACCATCGGACTCGTCGAAGCCGGCCACTTGCAAGGCGGCCGCCTCGCGCTCTTCGGTGGTCTTCAGCTGCGGCACTTTGAAGCGCTTGGCGCCCATCCAAAGCGTCGCCGCCGTCGCGACCGCGACGTACGGGCTAGCGACCAGAAAGAAGTGGCCGAAGCTGATCCCGGCCGTGGTGCCCACGATGATGTTCGGGACCGAGCTGATCAGCGTGAGCAGGCCACCGACGTTGGTCAGGAGCCCTTCGACCAAGAGGAATGCAAACAGCAGCTTCTTGCGCTCGAGCCGCTCGAGGCTGACCGCCGTCAGCGAGCCCACGATGATCATCGCGGTGACGTTGTTCAAGACAGCCGAGAAGACGACCGTCATCAAGCCATAGAACCACAGGAGGCGGCGCGGATCGCCCCCCGAGGCTTTGGTGAGTTTGATCGCGATCCAAGTGAACAATCCCGAGCGCGACGTGATGTCGATGAAGAGGCTCGACCCCAGGATGATCGCGATGACGTCCCACTCGATCGCGGGAATGTAGACGGGCAGGTCGAGCTCGTGGCCGGCCAGCATCAAGGGCTCGAACGGCAGGATGCCAAAGCCCGCACCCAAGAGAAGGCAGAGCGTCGCGAAGCCGCCCGCGATGACGGACTTCTTGGCGTGCAGCTTCTCTTCGAAAGCCAGGCACAGAATCAAGCCGACAAGCAGCGCCGCGAAGAACAGCTGCGTCGTCAGGTGGTGCGCTTCGCCCGAGGCGAGAAGGGTGGCCAGCATGGGGGCTAAAACAGCAACATGGGGGTCGTGCGGAGCTCGATGGCTAGCGCGTGCGCCATGCCGTGCATGGCCAGTTGGCTGGCGTCGCGGGTGCCCATGACGACAAGCCCGGCGTCCTCGAGTTCGACGAGCTCGACGTAGTCGCGCGTGTGCGCGCCGCGTGTGATCAGGATCGAGACCTTGCGGCCCTTGGGCTCAAGCGCAGCGCGCACGGACTCGGCGAAGTCGGTGGGCTCCTTGGCCAGCCGGGCGCTGATCTCGTCGCGCGCCTGCTCGGTGTCGATCGAGGGCAGCTTCGCGATCACATCCAAGAAGCGCTCGAAGCTGCGCGTGTCTTCGACGTGGCACAAGACCAGCTGCCCGTCATCCGGCGTCAGCGCCAAGGCCGCGTTGACAAGATCGCTGTTCCCCGCAAGCTGATCGGTCAGCGCCATGATCTTCCCCGGCGCCTTTGTGGGCGGCGCCGCGACAAGCGGATGCGGCAGCGCCAAGACCGGCGGGGCTGCGACCTGCGTCAAGACCTCGAGGTTCTCACCCACCGTGAATGGCTGGCGCCACGATGGGCTGGCAAGTCCGCGGTGCGTGACCACAAGGTCCGGCGCCTCTCTTGCCACAAGCTCGAGCGTGACGCTGATCGGTGCGTCCATGGCCAGCATGTGCAGCTCGATCTCGGTCGCGGATGGCAGCATCGTCGTCGCGCTGGCCAGCATCGCGCGTCCCTCGTCGGGAGCGGCCTGGACATCCGTCAGCACAAGCACCTTCTTGAACACAAGCGGCGCAAGCTTGAAGTCATCGCGCAGGGTGGCGCGGAAGACAGACTCGAACTTGTCGATCCCGGTCAAGCGCGGCGCCTCACTCGTCGGCGATCTCGAAGATCGGCGAGTAGGTCCACATCGGCGTGCCGGACGGGAACAGAAGGCTCAAGAGCTCACGCCCAAAGTCCTTCTGCAGCTTGCTGCCCGGGCCGGCGGCGAAGTACAGATCGCGCCAGTCGAGCCGGCCCGTCATCAAGGGCTCGGCCCAATCGGCGGGAATGACGAGGTGCTTTTTGGACTTCTGCGCCGTCACTTTGACAGCTCTCTTGTTCGCGGTTTCGAGACCAAACGTCTTCGTGCCCGCGGGAGTCTCGATCGCAAACGAGACGGACTTCGTACTCGTCATTCGAAGTGCATGCCCGAACGAAGGCGCGATGTCTTGCAGGAAACCTTTCCAGTCGGTGATCTTGAGGCGCGCCTCGTCGTGGAAGCTGTTGCCCTCGGCCATGCAGCCCGCGCGGAACAGCGCGCGGAAGACGGGGTGCGGGGGAGGCAGGTGGACCTCGACGCTGGGGCGGTTGTGCTCTTCCGCGAGGCGCTTGATGAAGGCGCGCACGTCGGCCACCGCCGCGGCATCGCGCGCGCCGCACTCCATGACGGCCAGCTTTTCACGCACCCGAAAGCGCAGGTAGGCTGTCGCCTGACCGTCGCGCCGCGAGACGACGGTGTACGCGTCCCCGCCGCTGGACTCCCAATCGATCGGCGCGCTCGTGCGCACCTCGCTGCCCGTGACGCCGCTGTAGTTGGCGGCGTACAGAGCCTCAAGATGCGGGATGTCCTCGGCGGTCAAGCCACTCCACTCGGCGTCCGATGGCTGATCCGAGGCTAGCTCGCGCTGCGCGTCGATCGTGTACAGGTTGAACGCGCCGCGGTAACCGTTGCGCTGGAAGAAGCCGCTGCCGCCAAGCACCAGCGCACCGCGGATGCCGCGATCGGCGAGGGCCGCGAGGCCGGTCTCCAGCAAGAAGCGCCCGGCACCTTGGCCGCGCACCTCGGGCAGCGCGCAGAACGGCGACGAGATCACCAGCGGCACTTCGCAGCCGCGAAACCGGAAGCGGCGTGGCAAGAACAGCGCGAACGCGACGTCGCGGCCCTCTTCGGTGGCCACCAGCGATAGGCCGGGATCGAAGCTGGGCATGTGCTCGGACAGCGTGCGCACGAGGCGGCTCTCGCGGTCCGGTCGCTGGAATGCGGTGTCGAGCAGAGCTGTAAGCCCTTCGTCGGACCGGGGATCCGCCGTTCGAAGTTGGTACGCCATCGAGGTTGAGGGGGAGATGGAGCGACCGGAGGGTCGCGCGCCGGTCCATGGTAACTATGATGCCCTCCGCGCGGGAGAACACCTGGCGAACACCGATGGCAGAGGCAAGGAAACTGGGGGTCGTGATCCCCGCATTAAACGAGGAAGCTGCCTTATCGGCGGTCCTGGCGGAGCTTCTTGAGGCGACTCGTGGGCTGCAGGAGAGCGATGCGGTGAGCGCGGCGCGGATCGTGGTCGTGGACAACGGCTCGACCGATCGCACCGCCGATGTGGCGCGCGAGGGCGGCGCCACGGTCGTCTCCGAGCCGCGACGTGGCTACGGGCAAGCCTGCCTTGCGGGTCTCGCCTGGCAGCGCGAGGCGGGCATGCGGCCGGACGATCTGATCGTCTTTCTGGACGCGGATCACTCGGACTACCCCGCCGATCTGGCCGCCTTGCTCGCTCCCTTGCTGGCGGGCACAGCCGACTTCGTGATCGGTTCGCGCGTCCTTGGCGGCGCCACGATGGAGGCGCTCTTGCCGCAAGCCTGGTTCGGCAATCGCCTGTGCTGCTTCCTGATGAGCACGCTGTTTCGCGCCAAGTTCACTGACCTCGGCCCGTTCCGCGCCTTGACCTGGGCGGCCTTCGAACACTTGCAAGTCGCCGACACAAACTTCGGCTGGACGATCGAGATGCAGCTGAAGGCGCACCGCGCGCGCCTGCGCGTGACCGAAGTCCCCGTGCGTTATCGGGCGCGCATCGGCACCAGCAAAATCACGGGCACGCTGCGCGGAACCATCGGCGCCGGCACCAAGATCCTGTCGTGGATCTTCGGCTGGCGCCTGAAGACGTGGCTCACTCGGGGGGGAATCCCCAGGTACCGCTAACGTGCGCGTAGCGCACGCCGACGATGTCCAGAACCCAATCGAACCAGCCCAGGTAGGGCCAGACCGTGGCCTCGGTGATCTCGGTGTTCGGCTGCCGCGCGTCGGACGCGTTCTCGCGCGCGATGTCCAGGGCGCCCTTGGGCATGTCGATCGAGAGCAAGGTGAACGCGATCCCCGACGACTCGAACGTGCCCGACGTGGTGGTCTCGCGATTGAACTCGACGCTGGCGCACGAGGCCAGAAGGGCGAGGCTGAGGGCACCTGCGACGGCCTTTCTCTTCAGTATGGACATGCCCAGAAGATAGCGGCCAAGGGCCCCAGCGCCACCAAGATTCCCGGCGGCAAATCGCAGCAGGCGCCGCTTCGGTTCAGGACGGCGTGCGCGAATGCCGATATGCTGAAACCTCGCCCCGCCCCCCTCGACGCCATGCCCCTCCAATCACCCCCCCGCATCCGCGACCTCTTCGTGGCTCCCGAGCCGCGTTTTGAGGCCCATCGGCAGGCGTTTCTAGAGCGCTACGGCGCTACCGATCCAGCCTCAATCCGGCTGTTCTTCGCGCCCGGCCGTGTGAACCTGATGGGCGCCCACCTCGACTACAACGGCGGTCCCGTCATGCCGATGGCGATCGAGCGCGGCACCTTCGTCGCCTTGCGGCCGCGAACCGACAAGCTCTTGGTGCTCGCCTCGACCAGCGAAGACACCGAGGCGCGCTTTGACCTCGAAACCCTCGCAGCAAGCTTCCCGGCCGCCACGGGCGCCTGGTGGGACTACCCGCTGGGCGTGCTGCGCGCGCTCGGGCCCGAGCACGCCACACACGGCGCGGACATCCTGTTCGGAGGCGATCTACCCGTCGGCGCCGGCCTGTCCTCATCGGCCTCGGTCACACTGGCCACCGCCGTCGCTTTCGACCGCGTCTTCGACCTGGGCCACGACGTGCAGGCCGCCGTCGACGCCTCGCTGGACGCCGAGCGCGGCTACGTCGGCGTCCAGTGCGGCATCATGGATCCCTTTGCCGTTGGCCACGCGCGAGCCGGCCAGATCCTGGTGCTCGACTGCGCCACCCGCGGCCTTGAGCACGCCGCCCTCGACGCCACCAAGTACTCCGTCGCGGTCGTCGACACCGGCGTGCGCCGCGAGCTTGCCAGTGGTGAGTTCAACAAGCGTGTCGAGCAATGCGGCCAAGCCTGGCAGGCTCTCGCCAAGCACGCTCCCGCCGCAAAAAACTTGTCCAGCGTGCCGATCGAGGTCTTCTTGAACCACGAAGCCGCCCTGGACGCCACCGTCGCCAAACGCGCACGCCACGTGATCGAAGAGACCGCGCGCACCCTCGCCGCTCGCGACGCGCTCTTCGCCGGCAACGTGCCCGCCTTCGGCGCGGCCATGTTCGCCGCTCATGATTCCCTACGCGATCTCTTCGACGTCTCGATCCCCGAGCTCGACGCCATCGTCGAGCTGACCCGCACCCTGCCGTTCGTGCTCGGCGCGCGCCTGACCGGCGCCGGTTTCGGAGGCTGCGTCGCCGCCGTCATCGAGATCGGTCACGAAGCTGCCTTCGCCGAAGCCGCGAAGGCGCACTTCCAACAGCGCTTCGGCCACGAACCCGGCGTCGCCTTCTACAAGAGCTCGCCAGGCCTCGGCGAGATCAGCTCGGGGACCTGAGCCTTAGACAAGCCCCACGTGAGCGTGGCGTCGCTGAACGCCATCGACCAGCACGGGGGCAATGGGGGATGTGGCGCTGACGGCCAGGCGCCGTTGCCATGGCCGCGCGTGTTGAGCCTCCTCGGGACCGCGGCGCTTGGCCTGGCGCTGGGTTTTCTTGCGGCTTGGGTGACGACCTCCGCCATCTTCGGCGTGCCGCTTTTGACGAGCGTGCTGGCCCTGCTTGTCTCTTTGCCGGTTGTCTTGGTCTGGCTCTTTCGGCGGGAGGAGCACGGCCGGCGCGCCGGCCTAACTACTGTCCCGCTCTGCGTCAGCATCATGCCGCTCATGCTGCTGGCTGGAGCGATTGGTGGGCCCGGCGTCCATGGCGGCGACCACTCTTTGGACTTTGACGCGTAGCGCTGGCGTGGGCAAACCCAAGAGGAGCTCGGCCAAGCTGGCCACCGCGCCTCTGCATGGTGGACGACCTGATCGCAAGCCGGCAGCTGGATGGCCTCGACCGCGAGGGCGACCGCGACCGCACGTGGCACCGCTTGTCAGGAGGCCGTCGTGTCCTTGTGGGGGAGGGAGCTGAACGGCAGCAGGCGCTCCTTGAACTCGCTGGTGAGGTTCACTTCGAGGGCGTCGAGCAGGCGGCCGGCGCGCTCGACGGTGATGCCAAAGTACTCGTTGCGCTCGTCGCGCGAGACTGTCGAGGGATGCACGCCGAGTCGCTTGGCGAGGTCCTTCTGCGTGATGCCGCGCGCGATGCGCAGGCCCACGATCATGCGGCCGAGACCGTGGAGATTGGAGAGCTGCCCGAGGTCTCCTTGGCGGAGCCGCTCGTAGCCCTCGACCTCTTCGCGGAGCTGCAAATGGAAGCTCATCAGCGGGTCGAGGACTCGCGTGAGCTCTTCAGGCCCGAGGCCCTCGTCCTTGAGCTTGTGCTTGTGCAACTCGAGACGAGCGGCCTCCTCGGAGAGGCGCCTGACAGCCTCTTGATATTCACGTTCGTTGCGGATCATGGTGCATGCCTCTTGAGTTCAACGATCCCGCGCGGCGCACCGTCCCTCCGGGAGCGGCGGAAGGCGGCGGGGAATTCGAGATCGTTGCCGTATTCATCTGTGATGCCAGACATGAGCCCTGGCACATGGGGATAGAGCTCGACTCTGTAGTGCAGCCACATGGGAAGCTGAAGCTTCTGAAATCCGGGCACACGCCGGCGGGCTGTGGGCGACCAAGTCCACGATTTGTGCGGCGAGAGTCGGTTGAGATCACGTTGCAGAGAACCCGAAGCCAATCGCTCGAGGGGGACCTCGAAATAGCCATCGATGTCGATCGGATGGTCCTTGTCCTCCACGAACGAACCGTCTGCAAACACCCGCTCGATCCCGACTCGCCATAGCTCCCGGGTGAGGGCTTCGATGTTGTCAACCAAGTGCAGTCGCCAAATGGAATCCCAAGACCTGGATTTGACGTGGCTTCCGGTGACGAGCATGGATCCCCGCAGTTCGTGAAAGGTGAGAGGGTGATCACCCGGGAGCAAATTGCCCTCGGGCGTAAAGTGGAGTTCCGTCATACTTCATGAGTGTAGTTTAGGCCATGATTGGCGTATTTGTCAACTTCAGGGTTGCGCGTACTTGGCCTGAGCAGGAGAGCGGTGAGCAGTGACATTCCAAGTGCTGCCGCTTGCCCGCGATCGGTGTGCGCGTGTCTTCAGGGCGGAAGACGCTCGCTAGCACTGGCGGTGTCGCGCCTTCGCCGGCTTCTTTTCCTGTGGCGCTAGGTCGCGGCAGGGCACTCGCTCAAGAGCTGCGCGAATGCGAAAAAGGGCGTGGCAAGGCGTGTTGGGCCGGACCAGGCTCTCGCGTGGCGCTCCATCTCACGCCTTCATGGCCGCTTCGAAACGGCAGGCTGCCCGCCAGAAGACGGGCCGGCGGCAGAGCCGCCGTGGCACCGAGCGAGCCGCAGGCGAGCATTCGGTGCCGTTCATCCGGTTCAAGCCCGCCTGTGCTACCCCGCGGCTCCAGCGCTACGGCTCGTCCGGCAGGTCCCCGAGCTCGCCTTTGTCGATGCTGTCGGCGGCTTCGGGCGAAAGAAGCTCGGCCTGGTGCGTGTTGCGCTCAACGAATTCATGTCAGCGATGAATTGGTCTTACACCGGCATCTCACTGCCCTTCCAGCGCTCGTTTCCATGCCCAGCAGATGCGGGGGGCACGCTGTTGATGCAGGGCTTTGGGTAGACATCCTGGCCAGCTGTTTCGACTGGGCTGAATTGTTGCGACATGCCGCCAGCAGCTGTTGCTGCTGGCGGCATGTCGTGCAGGGGAAGCCGAGGCTGCGGGTTGTTGCTGGGTGCTAGGGCTTCCAGGTGGCTTCGGTGGGTGGGTTCTTGCCCCAGCGGGCTCGGGTGGCGCTCTCGAGGATCAGGGCGGCGGCGTGGTCGGTCTCGCCGTAGGTCTGCGTGGGCGCGTTCTCGAGCAGCTGCATGGCGGCCTCGGGGCGCGCGCCGAACAGCTGGTTCAGGGCCAGGACGAGGCGGGCGTCGCTGTCGGTCGGGTGCTCTTTGTAGTAGAGCTCGAGGCTGGCCAGCTGGCGGTCGAACTCGGTCGGGTCCGAGTAGAACTGGTGCTTGTCGACCGGGGATTCGACCAGGGAGGGCTCGAGTTCGAGGGCCTTCTTGATCGAGTACGCGGCGTAGTGCCAATCGCCGGTGGCGAAGAGCGCGTCGGCGAGGACCAGGTGCAGCATGCCGCGGTCGGGTTCGAACTCGATCGAGCGTGCGTAGAAGTGGACGGCGTCGGCGAAGCGGGCCTCGGTGAAGGCGGCGTCGCCTAGCTCGAGGTAGCGCAGGGCCGCGGGGCCCAAGGTGCCGGTGCCCGCTGCGCTGGGCAGTGCGGAAGCCGCTCCGCCGGCGGCGGTGCCCACTGAAGCAGGCGCGGCGGCGGCCTCGCCGCTCGTCAGCCAGTTGACCTCGACGTTGGCATCGGCATCTGCATCAACGGCGTCGGGGTAGATGTTGATGATCGTGTCCTTTTCGTCTTGGTAGGAGCTGCCCTCACCGATCTGGCCGTCCTCGTAGACGTTGACCACGACGCCATCGTCGTCGTACCCGTAGTCATCCTCGTAGATGTAGTGGTTGATGACCGTCGGGTAGTTATAGCTGTAGGGCGAGTAGTAGCCGTACGGGTAGTACGGGGAGCCGCAGTAGGGCGAGCCCCAGTTCCAACCGGTGTAGAAACCCCAGCCGGATGACCAGCCGAACGACCAGCCCCACCACGACGAGTAGGGCGAGTGGTAGTAGCCGCCGTTGTCCCAGTAGCCGAAGTTCCCGACCGAGCCGTAAGGCGAGGGCGTCGGGCCGAAGAGCGGGTTTCCGTAGACGTCGACGCCCGTGCCCGAGCCGGAGCCCGAGCCGGTGCCGTAGCCGCCGAAGTCCGTGCCCGCGACCGAGCCGGTGCCGTAGCCGCCAAAATCGGTGCCGGCCAGGCGCGAGACGCCGCCCGTGAACGGGCGGGTCGCCGTGCTGACCAGCGTGCCTGTGGCGGTGGCGAGGGCGCCCGAGGCCGTCGAGACCAAGCGGCCGGCTTTGGGGTCGAGGAGGCGCCGCGTGCGCGCGTTGGTCTCGGCCTTGTTCACGTCGTAGGTGGCGCGGCGACGAGCGCTCTTGCCCGTTGTTCCTTCTGTGTGAGTCGAGACCTCGGCTCCCGGCCGGGTCTTTGCGGAAGGCGCGGGGAGCGAGCGGCTGGCGACGGCCGTCTCGGGCGCGGCGCCGCGGAAGCGCGCGCCGGGTGACTGAGGCGCGCGGACGCGGGGCTCGTTGGCGAGCGCCCGGCGGCGTGCTTCGATCGCGCTCGTGACGCTACCGGTGCCGGCCGGGCCCAATGTGCCGCCGGTTGCTGCGGTGGCGCGGCCGCCGGTGGTCAAGCCGCCGTCGAAGCGCTTGGCGTAGGTCGTGCGGCCGGATGTGATCGGCGTGGGGAATGCGCGACTGGGCGCGGGGGGCACGTAAGCCTCGCCGACGGACGGCGTGCTGCGTGTCGCCGAGCCGGTAGACGGGCTTGAGCCACTTGAGCCACCTGGGGTGCGGCCCGAACCGTACGCGGGTGCGCTCGGAGCGGGCGCCGTGGGCGGGACGTAACGCACGCGCGGGGCTGCGTCACGGGAAGAGCCGGACGTCGAGCCAGACGAGGATCGCGACGTCGTGCCGGACGAACGGCTGCTGCCACTCGAAGAGCTGCGTCCGTACGAGCCGCTTGAACCAGAGGAACCCGACGAGCGGGAGGCGCCGGTTGAGCCGGAGGAACGCGACGAACCCGAAGAACCAAAGGAGCCAGATGAACGGGAAGAGCCGCTCGACCCCGAAGAGCGGCTTGAACCGGCTGAGCTGCGACCGCCTGAGCTTGACGAGCCAGAGGACCGGCTTGAACCCGACGAGCTGCGACCGGCAGAACCCGAAGAGCGGCTTCCACCCGACGAGCGGCTAGCGCCTGATGAGCGGCTTCCACTTGAAGAGCGGCTGGCGCCAGAGGACCCGTGACTGGACGAGCTGCCGGCGCGTTGGCCAGAGCGCTGCACGGGGTCAAATGGGCTCGCAACGGTGGACGGCGCCAGATCTATGACAACTGCGGCAAAGAGCGGCAGGAACAGGAATTTGGCAGACGGCATGTTGTGGGGTCGCATGGGATTCTCCTTGGGGTCCTCGACGCGCCTCATCCTGGGGTTAGAACCGGCGCGTGCCAAGTGTCTGCAAATAGGATGCCTAACACGGATGTGCCCTGAGGGCTCCCCAGCAGGGGGGCCGTCCATGCATTGTCCTACTTTGGAGACAGCTCGGTGGAGCGATCAGGGGGCACGAAGTAGGCCTCCCCGAACCAGCTCTGGGTCTGGATGCGGTCGATCGACTCGCTCCAGACCTCGGTCGGGCCCACGCGGAGGCCCAGCTGTTTGGGCCAGCTGCGGCCCGCGGTCTCGAAGCGCTCGAGCACCGTCAACGCCTCGCCCGGCTGCCCCTTGGCCGTGAAGTGGGTGTAGACAAAGTGCCCGGCCTCATCTTGGGTGCGTTTGGCCGAACCTAGGCCCTCGCCAAGCTCGCGTGTCTCCCAAGCCGCCGCATCGGGACGCGTGGGATCGTCGGTCAGGGCCTCCCGGCGTAGCGCCATGCGGGCGAAGACCTGCTGCGTTTCGGTAGGGCTGTACTCGATCGACAGGACCTCGTCCTGGGGCAGCTTGAAGGCGCGGCCGTGGAAGCGGTAGTCGATCATGCGGTCGCCGTCTTCGTCGTTCAGCCGGCTGAGCTCCCAGCGGCACAGATCCTTGTCTTGATAGACCACGCGCAGCTGATGCGGCGCCGCGTTCGCGCCCACGAATGTGATCGTCGAGACGACGACAAAGTCGCCCACTTCGGCTGGGACGGGTAGGGGTGTCGGCTCGGGCGCAGGCGCCGGCTCGTGCACGACAGGCTGCGGCTTGGGCTCTCCGTCCGAACAGCCCGAACTGCCCAAACATCCAACGAGGACCACCAAGACCGTGCTGAGGGCGAGTCGCCTCATCCCTGTTGCCCCATGGCCCCAAGCCTGTCCACAAGGACTTCCGCCGCGCGCTTCAGCGTCGCCTCTTGCTTCGCGAAGCAGAAGCGGATCAAGTGCGCGCCATCGGCCGGGTTGGCAAAGAAGCTCGAGCCTGGCACCGTCGCCACGCCACCTTTCGCCGCAAGCCGCAGCGCGAAGGCCGTGTCGTCCTCGCCCGGCTTGGCGAGGTGCGCAATGTCCGCCATGATGTAGTACGCGCCGCGCGGGCGCGAGATGGCGAGTCCCGCCTCGGTCAGCGTGTCCATTAACAAGGAGCGGCGCTTCGCATACCCCGCGGCAAGCTCTTCGAAGTACTCGTCGCCGAAGGCCAGCGCGTCGGCGGCGGCCTCTTGCAGCGGCGCCGGCGCGCCCACAGTCAAGAAGTCGTGCACCTTGCGGATGGCGGCGGTGAAGCGTTCGGGCGCGAGGCACCAACCGATGCGCCAACCGGTTGCGCTCCACGTCTTCGACAGGCCGCTGATCGTGATCGTGCGCGGCGCCATCCCGTCCAGGCTGGCGATCGAGACGTGCTCGGCGTCGTCGTAGAGGATGTACTCGTAGATCTCGTCGGTGATCGCCAGCACGTCATGTTCGAGGCACAACTCGGCGATGACTTGCAGTTCGTCGCGCGTGAAGACCTTGCCGGTGGGGTTGTGCGGCGTGTTGATGATGATCGCTTTGGTGCGCGGACCAAAAGCGGCGGCGAGCTCGGCGGGATCAAACATCCAATCCGGGCCGGACAAGCGCACGAATCGCGGAGTCGCGCCCGACAGCGTGCAGTCGGGGCCGTAGTTCTCGTAGAAGGGCTCGAAGACGATCACCTCGTCGCCGGGATCGATGACCGCCATCAAGACGGCGATCATCGCTTCGGTGGCGCCGCACGTGACGGTCACGTGTCGGTCGGCGTCGACGGGAAAGCGGTTGTAGGCGGTCGTGCGCTTCGCGATCGCCGCGCGCAATCGCGGCGCGCCCCAGGTGACCGCGTATTGATTGATGTCGGCGGCGATCGCGCGGGCGGCGGCTTCCTTCATCGCGAGCGGCGCGGGGAAGTCGGGGAAGCCTTGGGCCAAGTTGACGGCACCTTCGCGCGCGGCGATGCGACTCATCTCGCGGATGACGGACTCGCCGAAAGGCGCCGTGCGTTTTGCGGGGCGGATTTCGGTCATGTTCAGGAGGCCGGCAAGCGGCGCGCCCAGTCTTGCCAGACTTCGGAGCTGTCGCCCATTTGGCGCTCGGACAACAGGACGAGCGCGTACAGCAAGGTGCTGCGGCGGGTGGGGCGCACGAGGTCGAGACGGCCAGCCAAGAGGCGCGCGACGCGGCCCTTGAGCTCGGGTTGATCGCGGCCGAGGCGCACGAGCGCGATGCTCGCGGCCTGCCCGACGAAGTCAACCTCGTCGTCGAGGCGGTCGCCGAGGAACGCGACCGAGTCCTTGTTGCCCAAGATGCCGAGGCTGGCCGCGCACTGCGCGCGGACGCCGAGGTCCGCATCGCTCAGGCCGCGGATCGCGGCCTCGCGGCCGAGCTCGATCTGCGCGGCGTCGAGGCCTTCGCCGCCTGCCTTCAAAGCGTCGTTGCCGGCCTTGGCCACGGCCGTCAGCGCGAAGGCCGCGTTGCTGCGGCTGGCTGCATCTTCCGAGTCGATCAGCACCCCGGCGATCGGCGCGATGGGCGTGTCGGCCCGCGCGAGGATGCCAAGCCCCATCAGGGCGTTGGCGGCCACCTTGGGATCCGGGTCGGCCACAGCGGCGAGCAGCGGTCCCAAGGAGAGCGCGCCGCGATCGACGACCTCTTCCGACAGGTCGTTTTTCAGCTTCATCTGACGCCTGGCGAAGCCGAGCGCGACGGCGGCCAGCGCACGGTTGCGGGGCGCGCCGGACTCGAGCTGCTCGATGATCTCGCTCTGACGGCGCACGCACTCGAACTCGAGCACCTCGCCGAGGAGCCGCAGCTGCTCTTCGTCGCCGGACACCCGCGCGCGCGTCCAGCCCTGGACCCGGCGGCCGATCTCGCCCAAGAACGCGCCGATCGGTAGCTCGCGCGCGCGCTCGATACCCGGGCCGACGTCGATGTAGTCGGGCGCGTCGATGCCGGCGCCTAAGGACTTGCCGTCGTTCGGCGTGGCCTCCTTCGGAGAGGCACAGGCGCAGGTGAGGAGAAGCAGAAGTGAGATTGTGCGCATGGGAAGATCTTATAGGTGGGGAAGCGCGGGGTGGACGTGCGGCGCCTCTCCGTCTTCCCGCCAAGGTACACTTGACGTCCACCATGGGTATCCACGTTCTAGACGCCATGTCGCGGGAAGGCTTCGAAGAGGTCATTGGCTTGCATGACCGGGAGTCCGGGCTGAAGGCCTTCATCGCGATTCACGACACCAAGGTCGGACCTGCTTTTGGCGGGATCCGGCGTTGGAGTTACATCTCCGAGCGCGCGGCCTTGATGGACGTCTTGCGGCTGTCGCGGGCCATGACGCGCAAGTGCGTGATGGCGGGCGTGCCGGGCGGCGGCGGCAAGGCGGTGATCATCGACGAGCCCGGGCTCGACCTCGAGCGCAGCTATCGCTTCATGGGGCAGCGCGTCGAGGGCATGGGCGGGCGCTTTTACACCGGGCCGGATGTCGGCACGGATGGCGCCGCGCTGGATTGGTTAAGTGAAGAGACGCAGTTCGTCACGCGCACAGGCGCCGATGGGCCGGGCGATTTGGCCGAGGCGACCGCGGCGGGCGCCTTCGCGGGCATCCGCGCGGGGCTCGAGTTCTTGGACGGCGAGGCGGCGTGGGACTCGCGGCGGATCGTCGTACAGGGCCTCGGCGGAGTCGGCGAGCGCCTGGCGAAGCGCCTGGTCGAAGCCGGCGCGACCGTTTTCGCGACGGACATCGACGTTGAGCGCGGCCGGCGCGCCGCGGAAGCCGCCGGCGCCGAGTTCGTCGAGCCCTCGACCGAGGTCACCATTGCCTGCGACGTCTTTGCCCCCTGCGCTTTGGGTGGTTTCCTGCACGACGTCACGATTGAGCGCCTGAACGCGCGGCTGATCGCCGGTGCCGCCAACAACATCCTGGCCAAGATCCACCACGCCGACATGCTCGCCGAGCGCGGCGTCCTGTTGCTCCCCGACTTCGTCACCAACGCCGGCGCGCTGATCCGGGGGGCCCTGTGGCACCTCGAGGGCCACCAAGTGCCGCTTGAAGACGTCGAGGCGCGCGTCGTGGCCTCGACCTCGGAAGTCCTGCAGCTGGCGGCCTCCGAGGCGCGCCCACCGGCCCGCGTGGCGCGCGATCTAGCCGACGAGCGCATCGCCGCCCGCCGCAGCTCCTAGATTTCTCGCCCCTTGCGCGACACCGCGCACCTAGCTGCGCGTCTCTCTGACCGTTCGCTTACGGCGATCCCTTGCACGTATCCGTAGAGTCGGTGCCGCGGATTGTCTAGCCTGGGTGCCGGCCGCCTTCCCACGTTTCCCCGCGACGCCCCAAAACTCCATGCTGCGAAGTCTGATCCTGTTGAGCCTCGTGCTCCCGATGTCGAGCCTGGCGAGCGTGGACGATGGCAATGAGAACAAGCCGGTCGAGGCCGTCAGCGGCGTCGATGGCAAACCCGCGCTCGCGTTTGATCTGGGCGGCGGCGTGCCGAAGCTCTTGATCCCGCGTGGCGAAGTCTTGAACTTCGGCGTGCACGTGGCGGTCGGCCCGCTTGGCGCCACGGTCGGCACGGTCAAGCTCGAGAGCGGCGTGGATCCCTACGTCGAGAGTCTCGTCCTCTTGGCGCCGCAGCCGACAGCGGGCGGTCCGAAGCGCGAGACCGGCTGGCTGCGCGCGAAGGCCGACGGCGGCTACCTTTTCTATTCGATGGAGACCGTGCTCGACTCGCGCTACTTGCCGCGCGCATGGCCTTCGATCTCGCACTTCTACAAACAGAGCGGTTCCGAGAACCGTCGCAAGGAGAGCCTGATCGGCAACCTCGACGGCCGCGGGCAGACCTCGTATCGCGCCGACACGCGCCACGGCGCTCCGAGTGGGCAGCGCATCTGGAAGAAGCCCGTGTTCCGCGATGTGCCCGAAGGAACGGTCGACATGCTCGGCGCGGTCTACCTCGCGCGCACGCTGCTCGAGTCCGGCGACGAGAAGCTGTCGTTCCCGCTGCTCGACAAGACCACGCTCTGGAAGATGACTCTCGAGCGCGGCGAAGAGAAGCGACTCGAAGTGCCGTTCGGCACGTTCGACGCGGTCGAGATCAAGCTGATTCCCGGCGCGTGGCCGGGCGAGCCCGAGCTTGAGTCCGGCAAGTTCCGCGGGCTGTTTGGCATCCGTGGCTCGATCCACCTGTGGGTCGAGAAGACAACCGGCGTTCCGATCCGCATTACGGGCGACGTGCCCGCGGGCCCCGTGACGATCAACTGCGACATCTACCTGGAAGACGCCACGGGAACGCCCGACGTCTTCAAGCCGGTGCTCGAGGCAAAAACCGACTGAGCATGGCGAACCTCGACCTTCAGTCTCCCGGCCTGGACGCAGCCAAGGCCTGCGCGAGCCGCGTGTTTGGCATCGATGAATTGCGGCCGTTGCAGGCCGAGGCGATCGAGGCGAACCTCGCCGGCCGCGACCTCTTGGTGGTCTTGCCAACTGGCGGCGGCAAGAGTCTGTGCTTTCAAGCGCCGGCGATCGTGCGGCCGGGGCTGACGCTTGTGATCAGTCCGCTGATCTCGTTGATGAAGGACCAGGTTGATGGCCTCGTGCAGAACGGCGTCGCGGCCGCGATGTTGGCCAGCAGCCAGGATGCAAAGCAGCGCAATCAGGCCATGGAGGCCCTGCGCGCCGGCCGCTTGGACCTTCTGTATGTCGCGCCCGAGCGGCTGTTTTCGGGCGGGTTCCTTGAGCTCCTGAAGGGCGGGATTCAGACGCCGCTGTCGGCCATTGCGATCGATGAGGCGCACTGCATTAGTCAGTGGGGGCACGACTTTCGGCCCGAGTACCGGCGCCTCGGCGGGCTGAAGGAGATGCTGCCCGGCGTGCCGCTGCACGCGTTCACGGCGACGGCGACAAAGGACGTGCGCGAGGACATCGTGCGCGCCTTGAACCTGGACGAACCCGAGGTGCTCGTCGCGCCGTGCGATCGGCCGAACTTGGTCTATCGCGCTTTGCCGCGCGCGTCGGTCATGGACCAGATCCACCGCGTGATCGAACGCCATCCGAACGAGGGCGGCATCGTGTACTGCATCTCGCGCAAGGAGACCGAGCGCATCGCCGGTGGCCTCGCGAAGCGCGGCGTGAAGGCCGAGGCGTATCACGCTGGGCTCGCTGCGCGCGAGCGCGGCCGTGTGCAAGAGGCGTTCCTTGCCGAGGACGTCGACGTCGTGGTCGCGACCGTCGCGTTTGGCATGGGCATCGACCGCACGAACGTGCGCTTTGTCGTGCACGCCTCGTTACCCAAGGGCGTCGAGCAGTACGCGCAAGAGACAGGCCGCGCGGGCCGCGATGGGCTCGAGGCCGAGTGCGCGCTGTTCTATGCGGGCAGCGACTTCTTCAGCTGGAAGGGTTTGATGGAGCGCAGCTCGTCGGAGTCCGTGGGCGCGATCGAGTCCGACTTCTACGGCGGCGAGTCGGAAGAGGAGCTGCAAGACCGGCGCGACGAAGCGAGCTTCCGCGCGGCGAAGGCGCTCGAGTACGCGATCGATCGGCTCGGTCGCATGATGAAGTTCGCCACCGGCGGCATCTGCCGGCACCGCGCTCTTGTTGAGTACTTTGGTCAGACGCTGGCCGAGCCGGGCCAAGAGCACAACTGCGGCGCGTGCGACATCTGCTTGGGCGAGCACGAGGTCGTCGAGGACAGCCTGGTGGTCTCGCAGAAGATTCTGTCGTGCATGGTGCGCACCGGGCAGCGCTTTGGTGCGGGCCACGTCGCCGACGTGGTGACCGGCGCCAAGACGAAGAACGTCAAGAAGTACAACCACGAGGAGCTCACCACGTTTGGTCTCTTGTCCGACTGGACAAAAGAAGACGTGCGCTCGTTCATCGATCAGCTGGTGGGTTTGGGTTTCGTCTCGGTGACACCGGGGCAGTACCCGACTCTGTACTTGTCCGACGAAGGCGGCGAGCTGATGTACGGCAACCGCGAGGTCTCCTTGATCCGCATTCCGCGCGCCGCGCCGAAGACGCGCGCCAAGCGCCAGAGCGCAGCGTCGGTCGAGCTGGAGGACCACGGGAAGGATCTGTTTGAGCACCTGCGCGGCTTCCGGCGCGAGCTGGCGCGCTCGCGCGGCGTGCCGCCGTATGTGATCTTCACGGACCGCACCTTGGTCGCGATGGCCAACGCCAAACCCACGACGCTGGACTCGTTTGGGCGCTTGCCGGGCGTGGGCGCGAAGAAGCTGGAAGACCTTGGGCCGATCTTCGTGGCCGAGATCGCGAAGTTGTAGGCGCGGCGGGCCAGGTCGCAAGGAATTCGCCTAAGCTTCTCGCCTTATGTCGTCCCTAGCGTTTCTCGCGGGCTATCCGCCCGAGCTCTTGAGCCAAGCCGAAGTCCTCATCCAAACTGGGAAGGCCGAGGAGCACATCCGCGCGAAGTATCCCGAGCAGCACAACATCCACTCGAACAAAGAGCTGTTCGCTTACGTGCAGGAGCTCAAAGGGCAGTCGATGCAGAACGCGCCGCCGCTTCGAAAAGTCAGCTACGACAGTCGGATGACCTCGCTCGAGAACGCCCTTGGGATGCACACCACGCGGCAGGTTGCGCACGGCGGTACGGTTCGGAAGCGGCGCGAGATGACCGTCGCGAGCTTGTTCCGGAACATGCCGGCGGCTTTCCTGCGCATGATCGTGGTGCACGAGCTCAGCCACATTAAGTACAAGGATCACAACCGCGCCTTCTACAACTTCTGCTGTCACCTCGAGCCCGACTACCACGAGCTCGAGTTCGACTTGCGGGTGCTGCTTTGCGCTCAGGACGCTCCTTTCACGACGGAGCCAAACCAACGCTAAGCCGATGGATCCTTTCGACTTTCAAGAGCTCGCTGCCGACATGGGCGCGACGGTTTCGGCCGAGGGTGCTGGGCGTCTCTTGCGCTACCTGGAGGCGATGCTCGACGAGAACACGCGCGTCAACCTGACCGCGGTGCGCGACCCCGAAGCGGCGGTGATGTTCCACGCGCTGGACTCGGTCGCGCTTGCTCTCTGCAGCTTCGACGCAGCGCCCGAGATGGCGCTCGACATCGGCACCGGCAACGGCTTTCCCGGCGTGGCGATCGCGTGCCTGTTCCCAAACGCGAAGGTCGTGTTGTTGGACCGCACGCTGAAGAAGCTGAAGGCGATCGAGCGCGCGCTTGAGACGGCCGGCTTCGATCTGGGGCAGTTCAAAACCGAGCAGATGGACGCCGCCGAGGCGCCGGCCCACGGCTACAAGTCGAAGTTCGATTTGATCACCACGCGCGCGGTCGGCTCACCGCGCGACATGGGACGCTTGGCGGATCCGCTCTTGAAACGCGGCGGCCGGTTTGTGGCTTGGCTGAGCGACGAGACCGTCGCGGTCCAGACTCTGAAAGGCAACCTGCGCAAGGTGAAGGAGTTTGAGTACTCGCTGCCCGCGCCGGCGAGTCGCTTCCGCCGGCTAGCCGAGTACCGCTACTAGTCTGAGGCCTTTTCGGCTTTGCGCTTCTGCGTGCCGGCCAGTAAGACCTCGAGGTCGGCGTGCAGTCGCTCGAAGCGCGACTTGCCTAGCTCGGCGTGGAGCTCATGTTGCATGGCGAGCCAATCGACGCGGGCTGCGGCTTGGGTGGCCCGTCCTTGCGCCGTGAGGACGAAGCGGCGCGTGCGCTTGTCGCGGCCGGCGGAGCTCTCGACGAGCTCCATGCGCTCGAGCAGCCCGAGGTTGCGGGTGAGGGTCGTGCGGTCGGTGGTTGCGACGCGCGCGAGCTCGGACAAGGAGCGCAGGCCCGCAGTCGCCATCACCGAGAGCAGGCTGAACTGCGGGCCCGAGATGCCGTGCGGCGCGAGGGCTTCCGCGTAACGCGCGCTGATCGCGCGGGAGGCGCGGCGCACCTTGAAGGCCAGGCAGTTGGCCTCGATGGCCGGGTCGAGTGGAGGCTTCTTGCTCATGGGCTCAGCATAGGACGAGCTTGGGCGGTGCGGGTGCACGACATGCGGACTTAGAGCGGGAAGCAGCGGCCGAAGGCGACGAGGAGCGTGAGCTTGCCCTTGGGTTTGATCTTGCGGGTTAGGAGCGCGCGCACGATTCCGCGCTCGCCGGCGAGGAAAGCGAGCCACGTAGCGGCGTCTGCGGTGACGGCGAGGTCGGGCTTGTCTTGCAGACCGTGGTGGATGGCTAGGGTTCCTTGGCGGATTTCGATCGTGACTCGAACCGTAGACTTGGCGCGGGGCTCGTCTTCCGGGACGTCACAATCAGTAAAGTTGAAGTGGTAGCGCGCGTTGAGATCTTTGGCTTGGCCGGGCTGGAAGGCGAGCTTGAGCCCGCGCAGGAAGCCGGGGATCGAAGTGGGGAAGATGTGGCTCGAGACGCGGCGCAGGGTCTTGTGCGGCGAGCGCTTCTGGGCGTGCGCCTCGGCGTCCGAACCAGGCAGGACATAGAGGGTCTCTTTTTGCTCTTGCAGCGGCTTGACGTAGCGGTCGCGCCAGCCGCGCTTGTCCTCGAGGTAGGCGCCGATGACGTCGTCGCCGGCGGGGCAGACGGCGAGGCAGTACGCGCCTTTGTAGTTGGCGCCGAAGGAGAGGCTCTGCCACATCGAGACCTGCTCGGCGACGGTGGTCTTCTTGCGTAGGTCGCGGCCGCTCTTGGCGTCGGCGATGCCCTCGGCCCAGTCGGCGAAGCCGCCGAGGAACTCGCGGTAGTTGTGCGTCAGACAGGCGGTGAAGTTCAGCTCTCCAGCGGGCGAGATCGCACCCACGGGGCAGGCGGGGACGCACAGCTTGCACTCGAGGCAGGGGTTGCCTTTGAGGGGCGCGCCGAGGGCCTCGGGCTCGGCCTCGACATCCACGTCACAGATGACCGTTCCCAGCAGGATCATGCTGCCAAAGCGCGGGTGGATCACGCTGCGGTGGATGCCCATGTGGCCCATGCCGGCCGCGACGGCGACGGTCTTGTGGGCGATCGTCCACATGCGGCCGGGGAAGGCGTCGGCCTCCATCGGAAAGCCCATGGAGGGGTTTAGGGCCTTGTGGCCGCGCTCTTGCAGGAGGCGCACGAGGCGCCGGCAGATCGCGTTGATGTCGTCGGCGGCGTGGTGGAACTCGAGATTGGCGATCGAGCGCGCAGGCGTGCGCAGCGGCTCGCGGTTCATGCTGAGGACGATCGAGACGAGGCTCTTGGCTTCCGGGAGAGCCGTCTTGGCGTGGCGGCCCTCACTCTGGAGGTCTTGAGCGTCAAGTGGAACGCAGGCGGCGTCGTGGGCTCCGGCCTGTTTGGCGAGGGTGACAAGCTCGCGGGCGGTGACGGGTTTTGAAGTGAGGTCAACGGGGCTGGTTCTATTCATGCGTGTATCTACACATAAATGGGCGCGTGGGCGGGTGAGCTTTTGCTCAAAATATGTGCAATTGCACATACTTGTCCGAGCTTGGGATCCCTCTAGGGGATTGAACGGTCGGTTTAGAGCAGACGTGTTGGACTCTCGAACCGCTCACAGGGGGCGCTTGAGCGGCCGGGCTCGCGAAGCTGAAGGTCGACGCAATTCGGAGCGCGGGGCTCGAAGAGACTGTCTCGCTGTCCTAAAGATTGCATGGCAAGCCGGGTTCATGAGCGGGCGTTGTCTGCGGGATTCGGAAGGAAATCAGCGAGACGGGACGCCGCATACCGAGTCCCGGGGATTGGACGAGTGACATGGTGATGTTGAAGAAGCGGCTTGAGGAGAAGATCGAGGCTTGGCGGCCGCGCACGACGCGCCTGTTGAAGGAATTCGGGAACAAGAAGATCGGTGAGGTCACCGTGGCTCAGGCCATCGGTGGCGCGCGTGGGGTGACCTGCCTCGTGACCGACATCTCGAACCTGGATCCGGAAGAGGGGATTCGCTTCCGCGGCTTCACGATTCCCGAGGTGATGGCCAAGCTGCCGAAGCCTGCGGGCCGCCAGATGCCCTATGTCGAGGGACAGGTTTGGCTGCTGCTGACGGGTGAGATCCCGACCGAGGACGAAGCGCTGGATATCGTTGACACGTTCAAGCGCCGCTCGCGGCTTCCGCACTACGTGATCGATGTCTTGCGCGCGCTGCCGTCGGACACGCACCCGATGACGCTGCTCTCCGCGGGCATCCTGGCAATGCAGCGCGAGTCCATTTTCGCGAAGGCCTACGAGGAAGGGATGGGCCGGCATGAGATGTGGGGGCCGACGTATGAGGACGCGCTGAGCATCATGGCGAAGCTGCCAACGCTGGGTGCCTACATCTACCGCATGAAGTATCGCGGAGACACGCCGATCGCGGCGAGGGCGGACCTCGACATGGGCGCGAACTTCGCGCACATGATGGGCATTCCGGATCCGTACGACGACGTCGCGCGCATGTACTTCATCCTGCACTCGGACCACGAGTCGGGCAACGTCAGCGCGCACACCGGGCACCTCGTGTCGAGCGCTCTGGCCGATCCGTACTACGCGATCTCATCGATGCTGAACGGCCTTGCGGGCCCGCTTCATGGCCTCGCAAACCAAGAGGTCTTGCGCTGGATCCAAGGTGTGATGAAACGCATGGGCGGCAAGACGCCGACCGAGACGCAAATGGCGGACTTCGTTGCCGAGACGCTCGACTCCGGTCAAGTGATCCCGGGCTTCGGCCACGCCGTCTTGCGCAAGACGGATCCGCGCTACATGGCACAGCGCGAGTTCTGCCTGGAGCACTTGCCCGAGGATCCAACCTTCGAATACGTGAACATGCTGTACAAGGTCGTGCCGCCGATTCTGCAAGAGCGCGGCAAAGCCAAGAACCCCTGGCCGAACGTCGATGCGCAGTCCGGCGTGATCCAGTGGCACTACGGCCTGCAGGAGTACGACTTCTACACCGTTCTGTTCGGCATCGGTCGCGCGATCGGCGTGCTGTCGAACATCATCTGGGACCGCGCGCTTGGCTACCCGATCGAGCGCCCGAAGTCGCTGACGACTCAGAACCTCGAAGAGCTGGTCGGAATCAGCTAGCGGAACGAGCTCGAGCCCAAAAACTCGGGCGCCCGGTCAGCGAGCTTCCGCCCGTTCATACCGTGCCGGACACTTCTCCGCCGGTGCCCGTTCATACTGTGCCGGACACTTCTGCACCCGTCGTGAGCGCAGAAGTGTCCGGCACAGTATGAACGGGTACCGGCGGAGAAGTGTCCGGCACGGTATGAACGGTACGGCCTAGGCCTCCGCGGGTTCCGGCGTGGCGGTTTTGCTGCAGAAGGGCATAATCACTTCGTAGGAGCCTTCGTTGAGGGTGACCTCGACGGGGCAGCCGGACTTGTGGAACAGGCGCAGCATCGAGTGGTTCGTCTCGAGCAGGCTGGCGGTAAAGCCCTTGATGCCGTTGCCCTTGGCGAGCTCCATCAAGCGGTGCATCATGTCGCCGCCGAGGCCTTTGCCCTGCCAGGCATCGGCGACCATGAATGCGACCTCGGCAAAGCCTGTCTCGGGGTCTTCGAAGTACTGAGCGAGACCTTGGATTTGCGACTCGCTGCCCGTCTCTTGCGTGACGAGCACGAGGGTCATGTTGTTCTTGTAGTCGACGTTGACCATCTCGGAGAGCTGCTTACCGCTAAAGCGCCTTGTGACGTGTAGGTAGCGTTTGTAGACCGTCGTCTCGCTGAGCGAGTAGAAGAAGAAGCTGAGCTTGTCCTCGTCGGTCGGGCGCACGGGGCGCAAGAAGACCTTGTGTGCGCCGATGCGTGTGAGCTCTTTCTCGGCGCCTTTGGGGTAGCTGGCTCTGGGCGGCAGCTCGTAGGTGAAGACGTAGTGGCGGTCTTTCGCGGCGGCCAAGAGCTCGGCGCGGAAGTCCGGGTGCGCGATTGAGATCAGAGCGCGCGCGCGCTGTCGGATGTTCTTGCCGAGCAAGTCCGCGACCCCGTACTCGGTCACGATGAAGCGCACGTCGCCGCGCGAGGTCACCACGCCGGCGCCGGGTGACAGGATCGGCGCGATCCGGCTGAGCTGCCCGCCCTTGGCCGTCGACGGCAGGGCGATGATCGGCGTGCCACCTTGGGACATTGAGGCACCGCGCACGAAGTCGACTTGGCCGCCGATACCCGAGAAGAAGCGCGTGCCGATGGAGTCCGCGCACACCTGCCCGGTCAGGTCGACCTCGAGAGCGCTGTTGATCGCGACCATCTTGTACTGGCGCGCGATGCGAATCGGGTCGTTGATGTAGTCCGATGGGTGGAACGTGAACGTGGGGTTCTTGTGGACCGCGTCGTACAGGCGCTTCGAGCCGAACGCAAACGACGCCGAGACCTTGCCAGGGTGGACCTTCTTGTTTTTGCCATTGACGACGCCGCTATCGATCAAGTCGAGCAAGCCGTCGGAGAACATCTCGGTCCATACTCCGAGGTCCTTGTGGTGGGCGAGCGCCTTCAACGTGGCGTCTGGGATCTGACCGATGCCCATCTGGACGGTGGCGCCGTTCTCGATCAAGCCGGCGACGTTGCGGCCGATCTCGAGGGCGACCTCACTGAGGACGGTCGGCGGTGCCTCGACCAAGGGCTCGTTGCTCTCGACCCAGAAGTCGATTTCGTCCATCTTGACGAAGCCGGCCCCGAAGATAACGGGAACGTTTGGGTTGATCTCGGCGATCACGAGGCTGGCTGCTTGCAGGGCGGCGAGGGTGATGTCGACAGAGATGCCGAGGTTCACGAAGCCGAACTCATCCGGCGGCGAGCACTGGATGATGGCAACGTCGACGGGCATCAAACCCGAGCGGATGTGGACGGGGATCTGGCTCAGAAACACCGGTGTGTAGTCCGCGCGGCCCTGGTGCACGGCCTGGCGCACGTTGGCTCCGATGAAGAACGCGTTGTGGCGGAAGTTGTCCTTGTAACGCTCCTCGACGTAGGGCGCCGGCCCAAGGGTCATCAGGTGCTCGATCACGTTGTCGGCGAAGTGATCGGCGTTGCGCACAAGGGCGGCAACCATCGTGAGCGGCTCGGCGGCACCGGAGCTCAGGAAGATGTGGTGGCCGCGCGGGATCTTGAGGGCGGCCTCGTCGGGGGTGATGTGCTTTGTTGCGTAGCGGCTTTGCCAAGTCATGATGACGGCTAGAGTTGGGGAATAAGGGCGAACTGAGAGTTGGACATCCTGTTTGGGGATTGTATCGATCCTATGGGACCGATTGCGGGCGGATGGCCGTGTTTTGCTGCGCTTTATGGACGAGTTTCTTCGGTCGCTGGCGTGCGGCCAAGAACCAGCAGCAGCGTAGCGAGGAACGCGGCCGCCATGCCCAGTCCTGCGAACGGCGAGAGGCCGAAGAAGGCGCAGGGGAGGTAGCCAAAGACCATGGCGGCAGCCATGGTCACAAGTGCGTAGGGCGCTTGCGTGCGCACGTGATCGACGTGGTCCGAGGCGCTCGAGATCGAGGACAGGACGGTCGTGTCGGACAGTGGCGAGCAATGGTCGCCGAAGATCGAGCCTTCAAGGACGGCACCGATCGACATCAGCATCAGGGCGTGGCCGCCGACAGCGGTGCCTTGCCCTAGGTCGAAGGCGAGCCCGACCACGAGTGGTAAGAGGATCATCATGGTGCTCCAAGACGAGCCCGTGGCGAAGGCGATCAAGCTGGCGAGGAGAAAGAGCAGCGCGGGCAAGAGCTCGGGGCGGAGCCTATCGCCGAAGAGCGCGGTCAAGAAGGTCGCGGTCTCGAGCTCAGCGCACACCGACCCGATCATCCACGCGAGGTACAGGATGACAAAGGCCGTACCCATCGAGGACAGGACAGCGAGCGAGGCGCTTGGGATTTCGCGCGCGATGCCTGCCTGCGCGCAGCCGATCGCCGCGAAGGCGAAGCCAGTGGCCGAGCCGATCATCAGGGGGACCGTGCCGCTGCCTCGAAGGAGCACACCGGAGAAGCCCTCGAAGGAGAAAAGCGCGGCCGCGTCGAGGTCGAAGGCTCCGCCGCGGACGAGGATCGTGCCGAGCGTCACCACGAGGAACGTGACAAGCGGCACGAGCGCGCGGTGAGCGCGAGGGACGATGCCGACGGAGGCGGTGACCGCGGTCGAGCGCTTGCCTTGCATCGGCTTCGAGCCGGGGTCGAAAAGCTGGCCCGCCCGCGCGCGCTCTTCCGCTTTGCGCATGGGGCCGAAGTCGCGGCCCGACACGACAACGAAGCCCACGAAGAAGAGCGTCAGGATGCTGTAGAAGCGGAACGGCAGGGTCTCAAGGAAGACCGCGTAGCCCGCCGACGCCGACAGGCCAGCGGCGGGCAGCTGCGGGGAGAACGTCGACACCTCGAAGGCGATCCAAGTCGAGAAGAGCGAGAGCCCCGCGACGGGGGCTGCGGTCGAGTCGACGATGTAGGCCAGCTTTTCGCGCGCGATGCGCAGGCGGTCGAAGAGCGGGCGCATCGTCGAGCCCACCAGCACCGTGTTCGAGTAGTCGTCGAAGAAGATCGCGAGCCCCATCAGCCACGCGGCGACGGCGGCGCCACGGGCGCTTGCTGCGCGGCGGGCGATGCCGTCCATGACACCGTTGAGGCCACCCGAGCGCACCATCAGTCCCACCATGGACAGCATGAGGACCACGAACACCACCGTGCGCAGGTTGTCGTCGTCGGTCAGGCGCTGCCAGAAGAAGTGCGTGAAGACATCGGCGAAGCCAAGCGGCAGGGCTGTCAAGGGGGAGCCGGTGGCGAGGCGTAGGAGGACCGCTCCGCTGAAGACGCCGAGGAAGAGTGCCCACGCGGTGCGGCGGAATAAGACCGCGGCGGCGATCGCCAAGAGCGGCGGGAGGAGAACGGTCTTCGTGGGCGGCCCGAAGGGGGCTGTGCGTTCGATCGGCGTGGCACCTGGGCTTGGGATCCAGGCCAAGCGCAGGTTGTCTTGGACGTCGAGTCTGAAGTGGCCGCCGGTGGGGTCGCGCTCGACCTCGAGTTGCAAGTTGAGAGTGGACTCGGCAGACGCGCGCAGGCTGGCGAGCAGGTTGCGCTCCAGCCGATTGGCGCTGGCCGAATTCGTTGCGCGCGGCGCGAGCTTGAGCGTGGCCGTGGTCTCGTCGCGGGTTGCGCTGGCGAGGATGACTAAAGCGAGGGGAAGCTCGTCGGGCTGCGTCACGCCGAGGAGCTTGGTCGCGGAGAGGTCGGCGAGCGCCGCGCGAGAGGGGCTCGGAGCGAACCAGAGGGCCGCCACGAGGGCGAGGAATACGAGAGGACCGAGGAGCTTTCTCATCGCCGCCAAGCTTACGCTGCCTGCGGGACAGGCCCAAACTGCATCTACATGCCGAAGCGCAATGAGAAGCCGATAAACGCGGTGTTTTCGGCTTCGGTCTGGCCAACGAGTCCGCCGGATGAGTTGAGCACCGTGTACTCGTTCCACATGACCTTGCCGAGCTCGAGGCCCAGCGCTCCCGAATCGCTGAACTGCCAATCGATGCCTGCGGTGACGCGAATCTCTTCGTCGCGGAACACGCCCGAAGGGACCGGGTTCGCGTCGTTGAGGCGGTATTGGCGGATGTCGTAGACCGCGCCAAGGTTCAGCGCGAGGGAGTCCGTCAGGCGCTGCTCGAAGCGCATCTCGGAGCCCTGCACTTCAAAGCGGGTGCTTTCCCCAATCTGCCAGTCCATGCCAAAGAACGGCATGACCCAGGCGTCGTCTTCTAGGCGCGACTCGCCGGCTAGGCCGAACGAGAAGTCGACGTCTTCGTTGATTGAGTAGCGCATGCCGCCCAGCCCGCCGATCAAGAGCGAGTCGGTTGGGTCGACAAGATCCTCGCCCGCCATCGTGACCTCGAGTCCCGCCAGCCAGGTCAGCTTGTCCGATGCGTTCGTCGCGAGCTGCACCCCGGCGCTGGTCTGAAACAGGTCGTTGAACGGGCGCGCTTCGCTCGGCACAAGCGTGCTGGATTGGCCGAACGAGTAGAACGACGACTCGTTCGCAAGGTGCAGAGCCCACGCGCTCTTGCCTTCGGTGCGGCGTCCGATGAGCGCGTCGAAACCTGCGCGCTGCGCCTCGAGGCTGCCGGCTGTGTCCATGAAGTTGGCCGCGCTCTTGGCCTGCGCAAAGACCTCGAGGCTACTGAAATCTTCGGCGCCCGTGGTCGAGGTCGGCTTCCAGGCGTCGCTCTCGGAGGCTGCCAAACCGGCCGGCGCGCTCGCCTCGATCAAGCCCGCACGGGCCGGGTTCGCTTTCGTCTTCACAAAGCCGGTGGACAGCGACCATGCGGGGGACTTCAGGCTGATCGCGGGCAGCGGCCGGGCCGTCGACTGGGCGCTGGCAGGCGCAGCCGTGGCGGCAACAAGGAACGCGAAAATAGCAAGGGAACGAGGGCGGCGCATGGGGATCCGGGGATGCGGATGGATGGAACCCCTCGCAAGTGGAGGGGTGGTCCCGAGAACAGGGCCGAAACCCTGGGTGCCGTCCTCAGGCCCCCGTTTGGGGGCGAGACCAAAGAACAATACCCCGGCTTTGGGCGCCGGGCGGATTTTGCTTAGGCGCTCGTCGGATCTCTCCGATAGGGGACAAGTCTCGCTCCCTTTCAGCCCCTTCCTCTCAAGATGGCGACCAAGGAATCCTTCCCCAGCACCCTGATTCAATCGCTCCTGTCCGGGTCCGAGGTCCAAAATCGCGTACGCACCGTGGGGGACTTCACTCTGGACATGGAACTCGTTGCTGTCGATGGGTTGGTTGGCGCGGCGCGCCTCGGGGGGATCCAGAAGGGGCCGGTTTCCGCCCTCGCGAGCGCTCTCGCCGAGCTGCCGCCGCGCATCAAGACCAACCTCGCCGAGATGGAGGTGATTTGTTTGGGATACGCCCGGGCATTGTCTGCGAGCGCTTACATCGCTTTGCGGTATCAGTCGCACAAAGATGGGCTCGCGGCCATGCGCGCAGAAGGTAAGAGCGACGCGTTGTCGCTGACGAACATCAAGCATGTAGAGGAGCTACAGCGCTCGTACCACTTGGCGTTCGAGGAGAGCTTGTTTGAGGCTCGCGAAGCCCTGCGCAGCGTGCGCGCGAAGCTGGGTGACTTTGAGGCGATCGTGCGCTCGGTCCAACACGTGGGAAGCTACATGGCGATCGAAGCGGCCGCACTCGAGGATGGCAGCGGCAACTTCACCTCACTCGCCGGTGAGATTCATCGCCAAGCCCTCAGGCTTGCGGATGTGCTTGGCGCACTTCTTGACGACACCAACAACAGCGAGCTACTGATGACGAACCGAAATGGAGGCCTTGCGGCATGAGATCCACCACTCTGTATGACGAAGGCGGCCTGAAGTGGATCGCCATGGGACGCGACCCCGAGACACGCGACGATATCATTGACACCGTGCAGTACATGGTCGTTGCCGATGGCGAGGCGCTGCTGATTGATCCGGGCGGCATCGAGATCTTCCCGCAAGTCTTGACCGAGGTGACCTCGCACGTTGAGATTGCGAAGATTGGCGGCTTGTTCGCGAGCCACCAGGATCCCGACATCGCTTCGTCGATGAGCCTCTGGAGCGACCTCGCAGAGGGCCTGACGGTGATCACCCCGAAGATCTGGATCGGGTTTCTCACGCACCTCAGCCTGGGCACCGAGTTGACGTTTGAGGGCTTGCCGGATCACGGCGGGTCGGTCCCGATTGGCCGTTCGGGCAGGAATCTGAAGGCGATTCCCGCGCACTACTGCCACAGCTCGGGCAACTTCAGCTTGTGGGATTCGCGGTCGCGGATTCTGTTCTCGGGCGACATCGGCGCGGCGCTCTTGCCCGACCGCGTGGGGGACTTGTTCGTTGCGGACTTTGATGCGCACATCCAATACATGGAGGGCTTTCACAAACGCTGGATGCCCGCGAACGCTCCGCTGCGTGCTTGGGTGAGTCGCGTTCGCGAGCTGAAGCCCGACATGATCTGCCCGCAGCACGGGTCGATCTTCCGGGGCGAGAACGTGGGCCGATTCCTCGCCTGGCTTGAGCGCCTCGACGTCGAGTCGTTAGACCCTTCGCGTCAAGCGGCGCTGGTCTAGGGATCGCCTAGTCCGCGACTTCGAAGTCGACCTCTTCGAGCGGAAGCTCGGGGAGGTCTTCTTCCGTTACGGGGGGCATCGGCTCGAGTTCGATCTGGGGCAGCTCTTCCACGGGCTCGATGAGGGAGTCGGGATCGGCGGTGCCGTACTCTTGCCAGAGGTCGTCGACCGAGCTCTTGGCGTGGCTTGCGAACCCGAGCAGCGCGTCGAAGTTCTCAATCACGGCGCGGTGCTCTTCGTGCTGGCGCATGAGGTCGGCACGGCGGCGCTGGTTGCCTTCCAGCTTGTTCGCGATCGCCTCGGCGGCAAGCGTGGTGGCGCGCCTTGTGTAGGCTTCAAGGAGTTCGGTGCGGATGTGGGCGCTGGCCTCGTCGAAGAAGCCGCCGGTTGCGGCGTCGAGCGCGCGCAGCATGGCCTCGCGGCCAAGCTTGCCAAGGCGCTTGGTTTTGTCGGCCTTGGCAATGCGCAGATTTGGACGCGACTTGGGTCCAAAGAGCCGCGTCTGCATGCGCTGGCTGGAGCGGAACAGGACCCAGTCCCAGAAGCCCTTCTTGACCGGGATCTGCGCGGGCTCGATCGCGGGATCGGGATCAAGCAGAGCGCCAAGGAGATCGAGTTCGCCGAGTGCGGAGGCGCCGACCTCGACGAGGTTGAGGCGCGCAGCGTCAAGCTGTGAGCGCGTCGTTGGCGACACGGTGATGCCCGCGTCCCCGGCGCTCACCGCATCGCGCAAGGCCTTCTCGAGGTACACCAAGAGATCTTCTTGGTGCCCGCGCAACGCGGCGCTGATGACCTCGCGGTTCAGTGTCTCGAGGCTGTCATCGTTCCGGAACCACGCGTCGACGGCACCATCGAGGACTTGGCGCGTGCGATCTTCCACGCTGCTGGAGCGCTGTCGCACGCCGCTGCCCAAGCGCTGCTCGAGCTCGCCAAACGCGCTGGACCAGTCGTGATTGCCCAGGGCTTCGAGCGCTTCATTGCGTGCCTGGGCGCGGGCGAGATCTTCGGTGACGGCGGTGGCTTCCGCGCGCAGCTTCTCGACACTGGGCGCCTGTTCGAGCTCGTCGAGCTCGTCTAAGAGCGACTTCGAGCGGCGCAGGCTATCGCCGAGGAACGCGACGAGGTAGTCGGTGCTGTTCAGGTAGTTGGTCAGGTCCTCTTGGAAGGTCCCGAAGCTTGTGCGCGATGCGGAGCCGTCTTCGGCGTCGCCACCGAGGCGCTCGGCGGCGGCGTGCAAGAGATCGACGGGATAGATCTTGAGGCGGCCGTCGTCGGCGGCTTTTTTGAGCGGGGCGCTCATGGCGAGGTCTTCGAAGGCCTCGATGATGCGCAGCGGGTTCTCTTGTTCCAAGCTGGGGCGCAGGCTGCCGTCGGGGAACAGGTCGCGCTTGGTGGAGTCGAGGTTGACCACCAAGAAGATGCGGCTGAAGAGCTCGAGCAATTCCGTGAACTCGGCGAAGACCTGTTCGAGGAACAGGTTGTCGGTCTTGACGACGAAGATCGCGCAGGCGGCCGCGTTGCGGAAGTCGCGCGTCATGCGGTCGTAGCCAAACTTCATGCGGCTGTAGAGGCCGGGTGTGTCGACCATGACGGCGCCGGACTCGGCGAGCTCGCCCGCGGGCAGCTTGAAGTCGATCCGGCGAATGGCTTGCGGGAAGTCGACGGCGGGGTCGAAGGTGGCCTCTTGCCCTTCGTTGCTGCGCAGACGCTCGGCGAGCTCGCCATGGGCGCGGTGGATCGCGAGGTGCAGAGATTGGGGGTCCTTGTGGACCTCGGTTTGGCCGGTGTAACGCGTGACCGTGTACTCGCGCGTCTCGGAGTGCGAGACGTACACCATGCACGGATAAGCGGGCAGGCTGGAGACCTCGCTGACGTAGGTGGCCGACAGGGCGTTCATCAGCGTCGACTTGCCGCTCTTCAGCGGGCCGAAGATCAGCACGTAGGCCTGCTGCTCGGCGACCTTGTCCGCGAGCGCTTCAAACTGGTGCGCGAGATCGACGAGCGCGGGTTGGAGCTCCTTGCCCGAGACCTCGTCAGAGGCCGTGGCGAGCGCCTGGGCGGCATTCCGGGCCGGCTGGATCAGGGCGCGGATGATGGCATCGAACTCTTCGCAGAACTGGCTGAGGAGGGTGCGCATGGGTCGGAGACGGCGGAGTCCGCCGGCAGCTGGGCAGCGAGGTGATGTGAGTGGTGAAATATGCGGTCGCAAGGGCGATTCGGGCCCGAAGAGGGGCCGGCCGCCGAGTGCCCAGCGTGTGCGCCTCCAAGGTATCAGAACCTCGTTGAGATTCCTTGTGCCTCCTGTGAGATCCGCGCGCCCGGCAGCCTGTATGATCCGCGCGCTATGTCTGACTCAACCAAAGAGGCCCCCGAAGCTCCACGCGACTTTATCCGCACGATTATCGACGCTGACATGACAGCGTCGAAACATGGAGGGCGCGTGCAGACGCGCTTCCCCCCGGAGCCCAATGGGTATCTGCATATCGGTCACGCGAAGGCGATCTGCATCAACTTCGAGATCGCTGCCGAGCGCGGCGGGCACTGCAACCTGCGCTTCGACGATACGAACCCTGTTAAAGAGGATGTCGAGTACGTCGCCGCGATCGAGAAGGACATCCGCTGGCTCGGTTACGACTGGGGCAAGGAGGCGCTGTTCGCGTCGGACTACTTCGAGCAGTTCTATGCGTATGCGGTGCAGCTCGTCGAACAGGGCGATGCGTACGTGGACTCGTGCGACGCCGATGAGATCAAGCGCCTGCGCGGGGACACAACCCGCGAGGGTGTGGCCGGGCCGTATCGCGACCGGCCTGTGGCGGAGAGCCTGGACCTGCTGACGCGCATGCGCGCGGGCGAGTTCGAGGACGGCGCGCATGTCTTGCGCGCGAAGATCGACTTGACCTCGCCGAACATCAACCTGCGCGATCCGATCATCTATCGCATCCGCCACGTGTCCCACCACCGCACGGGGGACGCCTGGTGCATCTATCCGATGTACGACTTTGCGCATGGGCTTGAGGACTCGATCGAGGGCGTGACGCACTCGCTCTGCAGCCTTGAGTTCGAGCACCACCGGCCGCTTTACGATTGGTTTCTGGAGCGCTTGGATGTGCACCATCCGCAGCAGATCGAGTTCGCGCGCTTGAACCTGTCATTCAGCGTGATGAGCAAGCGCCTGATCACGCGGCTTGTCGACGAGGGGCACGTCACGGGCTGGGACGATCCACGGCTGACGACGCTGTCGGGCCTGCGTCGGCGCGGCTACACACCGGCCTCGATTCGCAACTTCTGCGCGAACATCGGTGTCGCGAAATTCAACTCGACGATCGAGATGGTGCGCCTTGAAAACGAGCTGCGCGGCGATCTGAACAAGACGGCCGAGCGGCGCCTGTGTGTGCTCGATCCGATCGAAGTTGTGATCACGGACTGGCCGGGTGTCGAGAACTCAGGAGCGGGCTGGACCGCCGGCGAGACCGTGATGGTGAGCGCGATCAACAACCACGAGGACGAGTCAGCTGGTCGCCGCGAGGTGCCGTTCAGCGGCAAGCTGTACATCGAGCGCGCGGACTTCATGGAGGAACCCGCGAAGAAGTTCTTCCGCATGGCGCCGGGCCGCGAGGTGCGCCTGCGCTACGGCTACTACGTGACGTGCACGGGTTTCGAAACGGATCCAAGCACGGGCGAAGTCACGCGCGTGCTTGTCAGCCACGATCCCGAGTCCAAAGGCGGCAACACGCCGGACGAGCGCAAGGTGAAGGCGACTCTGCACTGGGTCTCTCGGGATCACGCAGTGGACCTCGAGGTGCGTCTGTTTGACCACCTGTTCGCGAAGCCGAACCCGATGGACGCACCTGAAGGTCGCGACTTCATGGACAACTTGAACCCGGACTCAGCGAAAGTTATCACGGCGAAGGGTGAGCCTTCGTTGGGTGATGTCGAGCCAGGCTTTCGTTGCCAGTTCGAGCGTCAGGGTTACTTCTGCGTCGACAGCGTCGACTCGACACCCGGCGCGCCGATCTTCAACCGCGCGGTGTCGCTGCGCGACGCATGGGGCAAGGTCGAGAAGGCCGCCGCCAACCGCGAGGCGCAGCGCGCGCGCTCGAAGAAAGGTTGACCCCGGCGGAGCGGGGTCAACCGCTGCCGTTGCAGCGGACGGCCTTGCGGCCGCCGCTGAACGGCAGGGGCTTGGCGCCAGCGCGTGAATACGGCGCCAGCGCGCGAATACGGTGCCAGCGTGTGAATACGGTGCCAGCGCGTGAATACGGTGCCAGCGCGTGAATACGGCGCCAGCGCGTGAATACGGTGCCAGCGCGCGTTCGCAGTTAGCGTGAATACGGTGCCAGCGCGCGTTCGCAGTTAGCGTGAATACGGTGCCAGCGCGTGAATACGGTGCCAGCGCGTGAATACGGTGCCAGCGCGTGAATACGGTGCCAGCGCGCGTTCGCAGTTAGCGTGAATACGGTGCCAGGCACGTTTCACCCTCTAACGGGAAGGGCGCAGAGCGCCCTTCCCGTTAGAGGGTGAAACGTGCCTGGCA
>Ga0316206_1000353_pt1 | contig 69041 bp, 67 predicted proteins | sample 6monthpyrite_MG_FD_204942 | JGI IMG/M metagenome (GOLD analysis project Ga0316206, IMG submission 204942) | Microbial mat bacterial communities from mineral coupon in-situ incubated in ocean water Damariscotta River, Maine, United States -... | ecosystem: Environmental > Aquatic > Marine >...
CCACGACCCATCACATGGTAACACCCGCCCGGAATGTGCAATCTCCCTTGTCTCGGCATTCGGGTAATAGATCAATTTCGGCTGTGTAAATCAATTAAGTTATTAACTTATCAGTGTCCCCTAGTTGCATGCATATTCTATTCGTAAAGGACGCGTCATAAAAATAAGAATAGAGCATAAAATAGTAAATATAAAGATTTGACCCCCTATACATATTTTCCCTGGGTAATCAGCTGATAAATTAGCTCCGTCTTATCGACGTACACATAGCCATCTTCGATGATCTCGTTGAACGTCTGTATACCTATGGGATATTTCATGATTTTAAAGCCAAATGGATTCTGTTTGCGTTATGGCAGATTATAGCATCAGCCCGAGTGGCGATGCACAAGAAAGATCAATGGGGTTAGCGTTGTTGATTCTTTTATGATGACAAACAAATCGTTTAAATATCCCGTAGCCCGGATGTAGCAAAGCAAAATCCGGGAAAGATTGGTCAATCATCGGATTCCATTTCATCCGAGCTTCGTAACTAACTCCAAAAGGATTCAATGTCAAAAATAAGCTCAGGCACTTCAATGGGTGAAATCGATCCGGATGCCTTTTTGTTAACGTATTGGTAATGGTCTTGTTGAAGTTGCCTGAATATATGTAACCTATTTTCATTAATATCCATCACCCAGACTTCCGGTATCTGATAGGTTGCAAATAAAGGAACTTTTATGCCGAGATCATATGATAAAGAGCTGTCTGCTACTTCAATGATCAATAACGTATCTGAGGGTTCAGGGTGATGGTTTGAATAATTTTTTTCCTTAACAATACATAAATCCGGTTCAGGCGCATTATATTCATTTAAGCGTAGAGGGTTTTGAACTCGGATATGAATGTGGCTTGTTTTTTGTTGATAGACTATCTCCACTAACTTATCTATCGTATAGGCGTGATGACTGCCAATTGGCGCCATATCAATGAGCTCTCCCTCGATTAACTCAACTCGGTCTTGTTCTTTTAATACCCCAGCCTCACCGATTTTGTAATAATCGTCGACGGTAAGTTTATGGCGACATAATCGAGCCGATGACATGTGTTTCCCCTTAACATTTAGGATAATAATTTAATTATAACGACATCAGCTCACCATTACCATTACCCCCTAATAAATCATTTCGTTATTTTATTTTCATTAATAAATTGAAATGTGCAGAATGTATTATACGCACCATAAAACATTCCAATGCCATGACTGGCTGCTGATAAAATCACCGATATTAGCGAACCCATTACCGATCCGGTTTTTTATTTGTCTCCAGGGTAGAACAAAGCCTCAATCCCCGGATTCCATTGCATTTCATCCGGGCTACGTGATTATTCGCATTTATAAAATATGTTTTGTGGTAACACACCTCTTGAAATACTTCTGCAACCGAAAAGTCATACCAATATAGTATTGTCCTTTGAGCTTGACAAAAATGTGGCCAATCTCTAATATTCTTACATTATTCTTACTTTCAGGAGATCTTTATTATTTATGGAAACCACAAAACTATCGAGTAAAGGGCAAGTGATTATCCCTAAACCCCTAAGGACCGCACACCATTGGGAAGCTGGCCAAGAGTTAACTGTCATTGATGTGGGTGATGGTATTTTACTTAAAGCTAAAACACCTTTCCAGGAAACTCACATTAATGATGTCGCCGCCTGTTTAAAATTTAAGGGGAAAGCCAAAACCTTAGACGATATGGAAAAAGCGATTAAAAAGGGAGTTGGGGAAAAATATAAATGATCTCTGTTGATACCAACATCATTATTCGATTTCTTACCCAAGATGATGAGCGACAATATAAAAAATCCTATGCTATTTTTAAAGCCCAAGAAATATTTATTTCCAATACCGTCATCTTAGAAACTGAATGGGTATTAAGATATGCCTATCACTTTTCGCCTGACGATATCTGTGACGCTTTTGTTAATTTATTTGGATTAAAAAACGTTCATTTATCGAACCCAACGTTCATCGCCCAAGCGATTAAATGGCATCAACAGGGCATCGACTTTTCAGATGCCATGCATTTAACACAGTGCCAACAATACGAAAAACTGTATACCTTTGATAAAAAGTTTTCCTCTAAAGCAAAAAATTTAACGAAGTGTTTGGTTGTTTGTCCTTAACTCACGGAAAACAACTTGAAGCCCATGAACTTTGCGATTTCAATAAACAGGTCGCCAGTATCGGTGAAAGTAAAGTGCCACTGGGTTTCTATTTGAGCACGGCATTCTCTTTTGCAGAAAAACGAAGCCTTATTGGTGAAAATCCGGCTGATGAAAATAAGGCCAGTTTATTGGCCCTTGCAATATTTCTTGGTTCAACCAACTTTAATTCTGTTGTCGGCGCTATTGATGAAGAGACACTACAAACATGCCAGCCTTCTGGTAACAAAATCGTACTGACGAACCGTGATGATCTACGTCTGCATTTTATTTATTCTGCCGCACTAAAAGTTATTTCAGACAGTGGCATAAGCTTTGCCATCGGCGAACTCAAGGAACTTCTCGACTCACAAGAAGGAGGTTCAGGTTTCAGTTTTGCTGACTTGGCCGCCGACCGATCCGGTATCCGCTTTGCCGAATTGGCATTGGATCGTTCCGGTGCATTACGTATACAACACATGGCTGCAGAACTCATCCAGGAAAAGGTATTTTTTCCTTCGATAGCAGCGCTTCCGGAAGGGATTCCACAACGTATATTCGAAGAGCGTGGCGGAATCGAAAGTGACTACTATAAGAAATATCTGGCAATTATTGATGATAGTTCATCACGTTGATAATCTTTGCTAAAATTTTGCCATAGTTCGGCCAGCTGTAAGGCCGGATACAGTGTTTCATTGGCCATTAAAAAATCCAGCAACTCATCGTGAGTGGTTTTCTCAAGTGCCAAAATGCTTGCACCCAGCAGATCCGTCACCTCTTTCATTCGCTCGGGAGCCTGCTCCGTCAGTTGCGCCAATTGCGAATACTTTTTCCTGCCAATATGCTGCTCTTTCAATATGGCCAATTGATGGGTCACCATCCAGCCACTCAGTGCTTTATGCTCGGATACCTTGTCAGCCACTAATTTTGCAACAATCTGCGAGAGTTTTTCTATACTGCGAGCCGCTTGATGATAAGGACGAGACTGGGAGGCCACCCATTTTTGCATGATCTCGATACACCATGGTGCGCCATAGGCTTGTTCTAACAACACCAATGCAGCCGTGGTTGCAGGGCACAGCGTTTTGACGCCTAAAGGGATCAACAAGGCTTGGGCGAGATCAGCCTGATCAAGTTTCAAAGCTAACTTTAACACCCGAGAAAAGGCTGAAGATTTAGCTTCGGTGTCTAGGCCCGACCAACCCGGCATAAAAGCACTGACAATCTGTTGGGCTTGTGGCAATGTTGATTTCTTTTGTGCTAACTGTAAAACCTCAGTGATCACTTTATCCGGATTAAACTCAAGCAATACCGCATAGTGATCCTTACGGCCCCACAAAATAATCGCCGCACGATGATACCAACGATCCATGGTATTGCCAGAATTCCCCATCCAGCCTTCATATTCGGATTTAAAGGGCTGTAAATCTTCAGTTGCCGTCGTCCAACACACTTGCCAACCATAAACTGACAAATCGGGAAACTTCACCGCTTTATCCGCCGGACTGACCCAGTGTCGAATAACAGTTTCATCATTAATCAAGTCAGTTAACTGGGCATCATCCGCACTCCCGCCTCCATCGTCGTCGTCTTCATCCTCATCATCGTCCTCCCAATAACGATTTCTTCGCCCACGATACCCCCAGTCATCATCCACCATCACGCAATCCCAGGTTTCCTGAATATCAGCCAAACCCAAGTGGATTTCTAAATCTAATTCAGCGGCGGCATTGATTAACGCCTGAGCACGCGATCGATCACCATTTTTAAGATTCTTCCAACTCAATCCTTTGGGTGTATATTCATGGTCTAGCAAATAAACCAGTTTCTTAGGCTCGTGCCGGTCCGCTCTATATTTGGGGCGAGGATCAAACGATTCATCAAAATAATTCGTTAATGCCTGTATTAGCGCTTGATCCGTGTGATCCGCTGAGGGTGTTTCAATGCGATTATTGGTCCCATCCAACACCAAATTGTACGTCAGTGCCACCCGATACCCTTCGGTCACCGGGCGTACTTCATGATGACAATCTGCGTAAAATCCAATAAAGGTTAACTTATCAGCCGGTGTGCTGGTACTGGGGTAACGCTGCTTCTCACCTTGATGATCAATGATCAAAGTGCCACCACGATAAGACGACGGCAAAACCACCACCAACGTCGCCACCATGCCATCACATTTTTCTGAGTCTTGATGCGGCAAAAAAAACTGCCCAGGTTCATAAATCAACAAATTATGTAGTTCAGCTTTGAGTTTCGCTTGATTGGCCAAACCCAACTCAGCTTTGAGTTGCTCCAACGCGGGATTAAGCGTTTTATTCCACCTGATTTTCTTGTATCTGAATTTAAAAAAGAACAAGCGCGTAAACAAGTTGAATATGCATCACCACAATGCCAATTATCGATTGATAATGGTGAGAGTGAAGCAGGTTTCTCCTCCGCTCCATCTGATAGTTCGGAGACAAAATATTAGCGTGCTTTGGTGCTGCTCCTTGCCAGGCTGATCAGGAACTAGCTATCCCAGGTTCCTGACATCCACCGAGACACTTAATTTATGTTGTCCTCCACCAAATGCAATCCCCTTAAGCGGCGTCACATCATTGAAGTCACGCCCCCAGGCAACCGTGATGTGACGATCCATGGGCATTTGATTGTTAGTGGGGTCAAAGTCAATCCAGCCCGCATCGGGAAGATAAACCGAAAACCAGGCGTGTGATGCGTCTGCTCCGACCAGTTTTTCTTCGCCGGGCAGCGGCAGGGTCTCGATATAACCACTGACATAGCGTGCCGCTAGCCCCTGCGAGCGCAAACACGCAATGGCTAAATGGGCAAAGTCCTGACACACCCCGCGTTTATGCGCTAACACTTCAGATAAAGGGGTTGCAATGCTGGAAAACTCTGGATCATAGGTGAAATCTGAAAAAATACGTTGCATTAAATCGCTAACCGCTTCGATTAAGGGACGACCCGGTAAAAAAGATTGGGTTGCATATTCGGCCAATTCAGCATTAGCTTCAATCATGGGTGAGTCTAAGGTGTATTGCAGTGCATCGAGTATTTCTGGTGAACGATCACCATGTAAGCGTTGTTTTACCATTTCCCAAGCCAAATCATTGCCTGCTTCAAACAAACTTCGCTCCGGGGAAATGGCAATTTCACTGGTGGCAGTAATTGTTAATTTTCCGTGATATTGCTGTATGGAAAAATAGGACGCGGTATTGCCAAAGAAATCTTCGCGATCATGAAAGTCAACCGGCATTGGATTAATGCTAATATAACTACTCAGGCAAGTCTGATGTGGCAAATTTCTCGGCTTTAATCTTGCTTCATTGTGGCACAAACCCACCGAACCGCTATACTGATATTCCGTGATGTGAACGATGCGGTAATTCATACTTCATCCTCAAGCCGCGTTGAAATTTGCAGATTTGAACTTTGCACATGGCTGAAATACGCTTGACTAATGGCGTCAGACAGCTTCCAGAGTAATTCAGTGGTACTATCCAACAAGTTATCCAGGTTTTTATAAATACCATCATCGTGGCCGTATTGCGAAAGTTCTGCAGCGTCAGTTAAACGCAGCTTAGTGTAAGCCTCGATAATTAGACGTTGATCTTCACTCAATTTACGTAATTGTTTTTCTCTTGGCAATGCAACAACATGCTCCTGCAACTGATGGAGTTGGTAAGCCAAAGCACGCGGATGCTTCTCGTCCATTAATAATAACTCCAGTACCGTCGGCAATTGCATAAATGCCCGATAGCGGCGACGAAAGGTAATCACACTTTCGGTTGTTGCAAGCACCGCTTCGAAGATTTGATTTTCCACCGCCTCCTCATGTCGTGGCACTAACGTGGTACGAATTAGCGCAATGGTATGCAATGCTCGCTCTAATCGGCGGCCAATATCCAATAAAATCCAGCCGGGTTCGCGCACCATGCTTTCCATCGTTAAGCCACTGAAGGCAACCAGATTCATGATCAACTCATCGAGTCCGTCTTGCAGCGTACCAATACCCACTTTACGCTCCATAATGGTATGTCGCCATTTTTGCTGGATTTCATCCACCATACGCCAGGTATCCAACGACCATAGATCACGCACGGTAAATGCAGCTCGGGTAAAGGCTTGCAAAATAAACGCAATGCCACCCACATGTTTAGGATCTCGTGCCAATGCCAGTAGTTCTTCCCGTGGTTTTGCCAGTTTGTTCTCAGCATCTTTACCGGTAAAACCCGGATAAGAAGCACTCACATGGGTTAAAGCACGCAGCAAGTGATGCAAACATCGCATATCATTTGGATCCTTGATTTCACGTACTTCCCGTAATTTAATGAGCACACTGCGAAACAACCGGGCCGCTCCCTCGGCGCGTTCAACGTAACGACCCACCCAAAATAAATTATCCGCCGAACGACTCGGTAGCGCGCCACTCAAAGGCTGCACAAGTTGATCACGCCGTGGTTGCAACCACAAACTAATATGTTTTTCTGGTTCGGTGGCCATCACCCAGGTGTCTTTGCTCACCCCGCCCGTTTGATAGGATATGGTATACGAGCCTTTTTTACGAGCAATACGCGTTAAACCACCGGGCATGATTGAGTATTCATTCTTTTTGGCAATGGCAAAGGTACGGATAATGGCTTGACGCGGTTCGATTTGGCCAGCGACCAAGGAAGGTGCGGTAGAAAAACTCACTTGTTGCTGACCCACAAACATATGCGGCTTGGCTCGAATGCGCGCTTTTAAATCAGTGATTTCTGTTTCGCTGAGAGCACCACCAAACACAGTATGTGAACCCGCTGATCGATTAATCGATTTTATCGCCATCTTGTCCAAATTTTGTAACACGAACTCACGTTCTCGCTTTTGACCACACCACCAAGTAGCGACGGAAGGAAGTTTTAAATTTTCTCCTAGAAAGTATTTTGCAATACCGGGTAAAAAGGCGAAAAATGCCGGATTCTCTAAAATGCTGCTACCCAACGGATTGGCCAGCGCCACATTGCCCAAACGAACGGCTTCCAACAAACCGGCCACACCCAACCTGGAGTCGGAACGCAATTCCAGAGGATCACAATAGGAATCGTCTACCCGCCGCAATATAACATCGACTTGCTGCAACCCTTCAATTGATTTTAACCAAACCTTACCATCACGTACCGTAAGATCATCGCCCTGCGCCAAGGTATAACCCAGATAGGAGGCGAGATAAGCATGCTCAAAATAGGTTTCATTGAGTGGGCCTGGTGTAAGCACCACCACATGCGGGTCGTCTTTATTCTGACTGGCAAGACTCGCCAACCCGGCACGAAACCCACGAAAAAACGCCGCCAATCGATGGACCTGCGAGTCGCGAAACAAGCTGGGGAAAATCCGCGTCATTACGGTGCGATTTTCCAGCGCATAACCAGCACCAGAAGGTGCCTGGGTTCGATCATCCATCACCCACATTCGCCCATCAGGGCCACGAGCTAAATTAGCCGAGTGCAAAATCAAATGCTTTGTGCCAGGGTAAGTCAAGTTAACACAAGAGCGCATAAATCCACTATGGGCGTAAATCAGCTCAAACGGGATCAGGCCTTTTTTGATGAGTGTTTGAGGGCCGTAAATATCCGCTAATATCAGATTAAGCAGTTCTGCCCGCTGGGCTAGACCGGCTTCAATTTCTGTCCATTCTTCACTACTAATGAGCATTGGAACAGGGTCTAATTCCCAGGGGCGAGAGGTCTCATTGGGATCATCATAAACATTGTAGGTCACCCCAGTTTCGCGCAAGATACGGTGAGCCTCCTGGCGCCGATATTCCAGCACTTCACTGCCCATCTGGTCCAAGGCTTCCATGAGAAATTGCCAGTGCGGTAGTAACTGCCCCTGCTTGGTGTGCATTTCGTCATAAGTACCGAGTTCGGTCGCATAAAATTGCACACCGATTCCGTCTTGCAGTTGTCGAGACATCTAATAACCTTAAAAATATGCTTATGAAGTGAGCTACAAGATCCTAACCTTAGGAATGGGCACCACGCCGCAAGTCTAATGTATATGGAAACTCTTCGGAAGGCTCTTCTACCGTCAGGTTCATAGGTTGTTTTATTTCCGCCTCAGCAACAAATGTCCCAACTGTACCAGCAGACGGGTCAAATGTGGTGGTGGTTTGTACAGCGCCAGGGTTATGACCAAAATCCCAAAAACGGGTAATGCGCCGGGATTCTGCTTCGAAACCATTCACGGGGAAAACCTCAGGATTACGCCCGCCGGGATGGGACACATGATAACTGCAACCGCCAATGGTCTGCTGATTCCAGGTATCCACAATCCCAAACACTAACGGCGAGTGGGGTTTGATGGTGGGATGCAGCGCAGAGGGTGGCTGCCAAGCACGATATCGTACACCAACAATATACTCTCCACGACGTCCGGTACTCCTCAGTGGCAATCGCCGACCATTGCAGATGACTGCATGGCGTGAGTCTGTCAGCCCGGTCACGCGCAATTGCAAACGCTCTACCGAAGAGTCGACATAACGCGCCGTACCGGTGCTTGACACTTCTTCACCCAACACATGCCAGGGCTCAATGGCAAAGCGCAATTCCATTTCCATATTATCAACCATGACGACACCGTAATGGGGAAAACGAAATTCAAAAAACGGATCTAGCCAATCAAGTTGGAAGGCATAACCGGCATTTTGTAAATCTTTCACCACATCACGCATATCTTCTTTGACGCAATGCGGTAACAGAAATCGATCATGCAATTCAGTCCCCCAGCGCACCAAGTCATGCTTATACGGCTTTACCCAAAACCAGGCAATCAGGGTGCGCAACAATAATACCTGCACTAAGGCCATGCGTGCATGAGGTGGCATATCAAAAGCGCGTAATTCCAGCAATCCCAAGCGGCCTGTTGGACTATCGGGTGAATAGAGTTTATCAATGCAAAATTCCGCACGATGCGTATTGCCAGTAATATCGACCAATAAATTTCGCAACAAACGATCGACTAACCATGGCTCAGGCACTTCACCTTCCGGCATTTGCTGGAAAGCAATTTCCAACTCATACAAAGCATCATCCCGCCCCTCATCAATGCGTGGTGCCTGACTGGTAGGGCCGATAAACATACCTGAAAACAAATAAGAAAGCCCCGGATGGTGTTGCCAGTAAGTGATCAGACTGCGTAACAAGTCCGGCCGCCGCAGCAAGGGACTATCCGTCGGCGTTGCCGCACCCATGGTAATGTGGTTACCACCGCCGGTCCCCGTATGCCGCCCATCGAGCATAAATTTTTCGGTACCTAAGCGACATTCACGCGCAATTTTATAAATTATCGTGGTATTGTCTACCAATTGCTGCCAATTATTAGCAGGATGAATATTGACTTCAATCACACCTGGGTCAGGCGTAACCAGCAAACGTTCTATTCGGTAATCACGCGGCGGTTCATAACCTTCCAATACCACCGGGATTGAAAGATCTTTCGCCGTGGCTTCAATAATCGCGATGAGATCAAGGTAATGCTCCATCGCTCTAATGGGTGGCAAAAATAAATGCAAACGCCCTTCACGCACTTCAACACATATCGCCGTATGCGGGATTTCCACATACTTCACTTCAGTATTGTCATCAACTGGGTCTTGTTCCTGACATTCTGAAGTTGTCTCTGCGGGTGATTCTATTTTACTATAGCGTCGAGTAACTTCGCCGTGAAAATCACCGAGTTCGGGTAATGATTGAAACAAGCTTTGCTCATGCTCTGCCTCACGCTCTCGCTCCTCAGGTGCTACCCAGGGCAAGCTATCCAACGGCAAACGCATACCTATGGAAGAATTACCAGGGATTAAATACATATGTCGTTGACGAAATTTCCAGGGGCCGCTATACCAGCTTTGCGTTTCATCTTGCCATTTAATCGGCAATACAAAACCCACAGGTTTATCAAGACCATCAACCAATAACTTTGCCAATGTACGGCGTTCAATAGGATCTTTTAAATTTGATTCAAGCGGGTCAATATTTTCTGGAATTTTACCTTCTTTCCAAAGATAATAAAAAATATCCTCAAACGCTGGCACAATAAAACGGAGCTTCACTCCAAGCCTTTGCGTCATCTGCTCGGTGAATTTTTTTGCCTGTTCAATAGTTACTTCATAGTTCTTATTGATATCAGCAAGCAATGCCTCATCTTGCCAAATGGGTTTACCATCTTTTCGCCAAAAACAGGCATATTGCCAACGTGGCATGGGTTCACCCGGATACCATTTTCCCTGTCCAAAATGCAGTAAGCCGCCTTTAGAAAAGACTTGTTTGAATTGCTTAATCAGATCAAGGGCAAGTTTTCGCTTGTGCTGGCCATCGGCAAGGGTATTCCACTCGGGTCCTTCCATATCATCGATAGAAACAAATGTCGGTTCACCGCCCATGGTAAGTCGCACGTCTAATGTCGTTAAATCCTTGTCGACTTTGTTACCCAGGGCATCGATTAATTCCCATTGCTCATCTCGATAAGGCTTGGTAACCCGAGGATCTTCATGAATACGCTTGACGGTATTGGAAAATTCAAATTCCACTTCACATTTACCGGTTGCACCGGTGACCGGTGCTGCACTCTCAGGGTTCGGGGTACAAGCAAGCGGGATATGCCCTTCTCCCGCAAATAAGCCGGAAGTCGGATCTAACCCAATCCATCCTGCACCCGGCACATAAACCTCCGCCCAGGCATGTAGATCGGTAAAATCTGCTTGCGGTCCAGACGGACCATCCAATGATTTTTCATCTGCCGCTAACTGAATTAAATAACCGGAGACAAAGCGTGCCGCCAAACCGAGATGGCGTAAAATTTGTACCAGCAACCAGGCAGAATCACGGCAGGAACCCAAGGCTTTTTCCAGGGTGGTTTCACACGTTTGTATACCGGCTTCTAGGCGAATCGAATAATCCACCACTTCACTTAATTTTCGATTGAGATCAACTAAAAAATCTTCTGTGCGTTTTTTGCTTCGATCAATCTCCGCCAGCCAACCCTGCAAGCGCGGTCCATTTTCAACAATCTCAAGATAGGGCACTAATTCCTTAGCTAATTGCGTCTCATATTTAAAAGGATATTGTTGAGCATATTTTTCGATAAAAAAATCAAAGGGGTTGATGACGGTCATATCAACAACCACTTCCACCTCGATCCGCAGCTCCTTGGCTTTCTCAGGGAATACGATCCGCGCCTGATAATTACCAAAGGGATCTTGTTGCCAGTTGAGGTAATGGTTCTCCGGATAAATTCGAAATGAATACGATTTAATGGGAGAACGTGAATGGGGCGCCGGACGCAGACGAAAAATGTGAGGCGCAATATCCACCGACCGATCAAATTTATAACAAGTATTATGATTTATGGCAACACGAATTGTCATGACTGTTTATCCCACTGTTTGCAGTTTAGCACGGCGTATTCAGAGTGCTCTAAGCTCGGTAACCTGTCGCGATTTATTGCGCGGTTTCTGGGTTCGTTCCAGTGAAAAATAGGCTTGCGTGATGAATTGATTAAGTTCGCCGAGTTCGATTTGTAGTTCGTCGATAAGCAGAGGCAAAGAATCATCGTCCAGCTTATCGAATTTCAGCTCGTCTATTTTATTGAGTATGGTACTCACCCGTACCACCAGGGTTTTACTGTTTGGCAGATTAAGCAAACAGCTTTTCGCCTCGCCAATACAATGGGCAAAGGAACGAGGAAAGTGCCGGTTTTGCATTAGAAATCGCAACACATTATCACTTTTGATGATGCCAGGTACCTCCTGACGATAGCCCTGATAGGCCGACATGGAATGGAGTACGCTGACCCATTGAAATTGTTCGAAAGGAGTCAAGTCTTCGGTTTGCTCGGTCAGAATGCTTTCTGAACGCACGTCAACAATGCGTGTCGTCATGTCGGCACGTTCCAAATTGCAACCCAATTGCAGAAAATCATAGCCAACATCATGCAACATGGTACCCGCCAGCAATCCAGTGATTTGCTGTATACAACTAATCACATCCTGCAAAAACGAAAAACGTTTCTTGCGTAGCAGCCCCCCTGGAAGGCTTTCCTTGACGAAATCAAATAATTCATTGATTTTTTCCCAGGCTTCACTAGGGATGATATCTCGAATCGTCCTTGCATTTTCACGGGCAGAATAAATCGAGCTAGTGAGTGAACTATAATTTTTGATGTCGGCCACCAGAAACTTGACCACCATTTTTTCGGTGGCTTCATCATAATGCTCATTGAACAAGTCCTGTCTGCCGGTGATTTCAATCAGTGGCCACCAACCCAAGGTCACACCCTTAGGTAAATCCAGCAATAGATGGGAATTAACATTCACTAGCCGAGCGGTACTCTCTGCCCGCTCCAAATAACGTCCCATCCAATAAATACGCTCTGCAACACGCGATAACATAAATTATACTCCCATATCCACAATCCAGGTATCCTTGCTGCCACCCCCTTGGGATGAGTTGACAACCGTTGAACCTTTTTTCAGGGCAACACGGGTCAAACCCCCGGTGGTCACGAATATTTTTTCGCCGGAAAGTACAAAAGGCCGAAGGTCAAGATGACGTGGCTCCACATGATTATCCACCAGCGTCGGGGTGGTCGATAAGGTTAACATGGGTTGTGCAATATAGTTACGAGGGTCACGCTGGATGAGGCGTTTAAACTTTTCCCTTTCATCCTTTTTTGCATGCGGTCCGATTAACATGCCATAGCCGCCCGATTCATTAGCGGGTTTGACAACCAGTTTGCTGATATTTTCAAGCACATAATCGCGCTCTTCTTTATACAAACAGACATAGGTAGGAACATTGGGCAACATCGCTGTTTCATTAAGATAGTATTCGATCATTTTGGGCACAAAGGCATAGATGACCTTATCATCGGCAACCCCCGCACCGGGTGCATTGGCCAGTGCCACCTTGCCTTTCTTCCAGGCGCGCATAAGGCCGGGTATGCCCAACATGGAATCGGAATTAAATACCTCAGGATCGAGAAACTCATCATCGATACGCCGATAAATGACATCCACTCGGGTCAGGCCTTCGACAGTTTTCATATAGACGCAATCGTCGCTATCAACCATCAGGTCAGTGCCCTCCACCAGCTCCGCCCCCATTTGTTGAGCAAGATAGGCATGTTCAAAATAGGCTGAATTATAAATGCCCGGGGTCAGCACGGCAATCTCCGGCTCGGAGATATTGCGTGGTGACAGTGCCGCCAAGGTTTCATAAAGCTGTGAAGGATATTCGTTGACGGGTTGGATCTTATAATTCTCAAACATTTCTGGAAAAACCCGCTTCATCACATGACGGTTTTCCAACATGTAGGATACGCCGGAGGGAACCCGCAGGTTATCTTCCAGCACATAGACCGTTCCATCAGCATCGCGTACCAGATCTGATCCACAGATATGCGCCCAAATACCAAAAGGAGGATTCACACCGACACATTGCTCACGAAAATTTTTAGAGCCTTCGAATAACTCGGCAGGCAGAATACCCTCCTTTATAATGGTCTGCTCATGATAAATATCGTCGATAAACATATTCAGTGCCTTGACCCGCTGTTTAAGTCCGGCCTGAATCTGGTCCCATTCTTTTTTTTCAATAATACGCGGTACAATGTCAAACGGCCACATCCGATCAATCGAACCTTCCTCCTCGGAATATACCGTGAAGGTAATCCCCATGGATTTGATGGCAAGCTCGGAGGCAACACGACGTTCTTGCAATTCGTCATCACTGAGTTTACTTAGATAACGGCAAAGGGGTGCTGCGCATTTGCGCGCCCTGCCAGAGGGAAAAACAAGTTCATCAAACAAGTCCTGCGCCTGGTACTCTTTCCAGCGAATGCTCATGGATACCTCGATATATGTTGCTTTGCATAATTATTGCCTGTATATTATGCGCTTATAATGCCAAAATAAAAATGCATAACAATCAATTAGTTGAAGGCGTCTTGCATGACAATTCTATTTTTGCTTGCACCAAAGTAAATCATGCGTATTATATTGGTGCATTATATTTATGAGTGAATAAAATGACATACTGCCTGGCAATCAAAGTGGACGAAGGACTGGTCTTTGCATCTGATTCCAGAACCCATGGTGGCGTAGATAACATAAACATCTACAGCAAGATGCACACTTTTACAGCAAGCAAGGAATGTGTTTTTGTTTTGCTCAGTGCCGGTAATCTCGCCACCACCCAATCGGTGGTTAACACCATTCAACGCGACCTGACGATTAACGCCAAAAAAGAAAGCCTTAACACCGTTAAATATATGTTTGACGCGGCACACTATATTGGCAAAGTTAGTCGCGATATACAACGAGAATATCTGCCAGAGGAACAACAAAGTTCCGCAAGCTTTGGCGCAAGTTTTATTCTTGGTGGCCAAATCCACGGATTTCCACCCGAGTTGTTCATGATTTATCCAGAAGGAAATTATATTGCAGTATCAGAAGAAAACCCTTTTCTGCAAATCGGTGAAACCAAATATGGAAAACCCATTCTAGACAGAATTGTCACCTCACAACTACCTCTTAATGACGCTGGCCGCTGTGCCCTGGTATCCATTGATTCCACCATACGCAGCAATCTATCCGTGGGTCCACCCATCGAACTTCTACACTACAAAGCGAATTCATTTGAATTGAAACACCATAATATATTCCATAATAATGATGAATATTTGCAAGAGCTCAGAAATTCATGGAATAGCGGACTGCAAACACTTTTTAATCGCTTGCCACGCTTTGATGGGGAGTCATAGAGGCTGATTAAGAATTACACTCCCACCGAAGCGATTGCCCCATAGGCATGTCGTAACCAGGTTTTGACGCGTTGACGCTCCAATAATCCTAACTTCACCGAATTGTCGGGAAGCGTGTTTTGGGCTGCCCAAAAACTTGCACTAATCGCATCAATTTTGCTCATTACTGGCGGGTGTAATTTTTTCAGTGTGATAATGTTGGCATTCAATGCGAGTGCTTGTTGCTTTGCCTGTGATTGCTCGAATATATTGAAATTGTCACCATAAACTTGATTCAGCACCAGCACATAATTAATGTTTCCATCGAACTTACCAAACAATGGATTTAGCAGATCCACTGAATCCTTGCCCGAATCCATCACGTTCCAATAAGTTATCGAAATACCTAATTCGCTGCTCAGTTCCAACACCCCCGATTCCTCGAGCCATTTAACAAGAGGATGAAACGTTTGGGCCGCCAGGTCAACCAGAATATGTCGATCACTGTCTTCGGTCGCCGCTTCGATGATGGCATCCAAACTCTCAAAGACATCCACTTGTGTCGGCACCGCATAATCTGCATAAAATCGCAGCAACGAACCGTGCGAACGATCGGTATCAAATGCACAGAATGGAATGTCGTGATCGATCATATACTGGGCAAGCAAACGGGCGACAACGGATTTGCCAACGCCGCCTTTTTCACCACCCACCAGATGAATATTCGCCATTTTTTCTCCTTAAAATTTAAACAAACTGGTGCGCTGAGCCAGTGATAGGCGAAGACTTGCAGTTTGCAGACAAGTGATTATATGTTCATTCTTTACTATTAATCTCTCGGGAAACTCTTATCACTCAATATTAGTCATCAGATATCTCCGTCACTTCAACCTTGAGTTTCATGATGGGGGGAGTATCGAGAACGCCGAGAAAAGCGCCAGCAATGGGTGGAATGGCCTCTGGGTGACGACTGACCGCTACGGAGATATATTGACTGCCAACCACTTTTCCGCTGCTCGAATCAAAACCTTTCCAGCCCGCCCCCGGCAAGTATATCTCCGACCAGGCATGGGTTGAGCCATGACCCGCTGCAGAATCAGGCGTGAGCTGATAACCACTGACAAAGCGAGCCGCCAGGCCAATATGGCGACAGGTTTCAATAAATAAGGTGGCCATATCACGGCATGACCCTGTCTTTTTGATTAACGTCTCTCCGGGAGATTGAACGCCCGGCTCCTCTCTGCTTTGATACTCGATTTGTTCTGCGATCGCCTTGTTGATATTATCCAATAACACATAGGTTTCCAACCTCAGCCCAAGACGCCAGAAGCGGCTTATCCATTGACGAAGTAGCTTGCTATCTCCGGGAAAAGTCGACATCTGATAGGGCGTCAGATCGGGTCCTTCCGTTGCATCGTAATGGAAAGGAAAATTAACCGCGCTCGGTTCAATAATAAAATCCAGCGGCGACTCTTCATAATTTTCGATAATCGCTTCACTTAAAAAACTAAGTTCAGCCGCAGGCTCCAAAAAGCTTACCACAGCCACGCAATTATCAAGCACGTCTCGATGCCATTTCACTTTATGGGAAGGCGTAATTTCAAGGCGTGAAGATTCGATACGAATATCGTGCCCTTCCCGCGGACGCAATAACAACTTATGCGGCAGAAACTCTACCGCTTTAACGTACTCATAAACCGTTAGATGCTTGATTTGAAGGCGCCGCATGGGTTATTCCTTAGCCTATTGCGAAGAAGTCAAACACAAAAAAAATAATTCTCATAATTTTTTCAGCAATTCAGCCTTTTTCGCCGAAAATTCTTCTTCGGTAAGGATATCCTTTTTTCTTAATTCAGCCAACTGCTCGATAATAGAAAAAATATCGCCTTCTGGCGCAGTGACATTACCAAACTCATTGTATGAATCAGCTTGCATGACTTGAGCGGGTTGCTGAGGTGAAACACCGTCGATAGAAATCACAGGCAAGTTTTCAACCCAGACCAAACCGTATTGACTGGTGAAGGTGAGTGAAGCATTATTGCCCTGCTGTTGAGAGACGCCGCCGATTTGATGATCCTGAGTATCATAGACAGTGACATGGCCGTTGATTTCGACAGCTAAACGACAACTTGAAGGAAAATAAGCATACCGAATATTGTTCTGAGCACCCGTTGATGCAGCAAAACCCAATTCTGCTGGCCACCAATTACCACTGCCCCCGGTATTGGGTACGAACAAGCTGACCGGCGCATAACCCCCTTGTTGCTGACCACCCTGGGATTGCGATTGACTACTCATGGGCATAAAAAGCGCTGACTGCTGGTTCGCAAGCAAATTGGAGAGCTCCGAACAAAGACCTTCAACTTTAGATTTAAGGGCGTAATTGAACATGTCTCCGACCATCGTCATCCCCCCTTGCATCCATTGGCCCGAGCCACCAAAATCAGGGTGATTAAACTGCGCCATTGTCCCATTACCGTTCAAAACGGCATCGAGCATACACATGATAGCATCGTTAGAAACCCCGTAACGTTGGGCTAAATCATTGATAATCATTTGACCCTGGTCAGTGAGTCTTTGCATAAAATTAATCTCCAAAGAACCGGCAAAATAAAACTGTTGCAATATAGAGAGTTCGCCATAGAACGGGTTAGCAATAGCCTCCCTCTTTTGCGCTCAGATTTTGTTTGTATTCGCCTAAAGTACCTACTTTCGGCAGACCGTCTCATTGAACAAAATTACAGCGATAGCTGATTCTATTTTGTGCTTAAAGAACGCACGAAAGATGCCATGAAAAATCAGGAAGCTATTATGTCACCCATTCCATGATGCAGGACTCGCCGCAAGTTGTACTATAACATTTAGTTACTTTGCAGGGATAGATTTATTAATGCACAAATAGATTCAGAGCGGGAACATTATAGATGTGAAATGCCTATTCCTTGCGAGTCATTATGTTTTTGACTTGTTTATCTTGAATCCATATACCGTCTTCGTCTTCAAGAACTCTGACAGGAGTCAAGCGCTCTCCTGTACACATTGTACTCATTGATTCTCCTGTTATTGGGTCATACACAATTCCGTGCATTGAACAGCGTAAAAATTGTCCGGTATCATCAAATATCGTGTCTTTTTCGCAATCCAGCTCGCGTGGCATATGGACACAAAGATTTCTATATGCCAAGCATTTTCCTTGATATCGGAATACCAATACAGATGCTGGACTCCCAGTATAAGTGACTTCTATTCGTATATAATGTCCTTCTTCCAGTTGGTCACTCATACTGATCCAGATACGCTTTTCATTCGCTCGTGGCATAGCGACTGTCTCACTTTTTACACAGATTGAGAAATAATTTATAGCCCCGGAAGTTAATATCCAGACATCAACTTTTTGCATCGTTAGCTGAAGGCCCAGAGTTTGGGCTTGGTTTCAAAACACGCTGTGAATATATCCCTATACGCTCTGTCTTTTCATCCCTGAAAAGAAAGGTGTTTGAAACCAAGCCCAAACCCTGAACTGGGGTGCTCCCTAAATTTGACTGGATATCAATGGCCAGATCTATAAACATCACCAAGATTTACGTTGATATGGGTTATTAGGGCACTTCACAATCGCTATCAGATCTATGGAATGCACCCTTGTATCTCTCTCGATATTCTGAGCAGCTATTAGTATATGATGAAGTACGATAAATTTTTACGCACAATATTTTATCGTTGACACAAGAGAAACTATATTCCTCCAGAAAGGTGAGCATCTAACTCATACATCAGAAATTCATTTTTTTTTATATTTTTTGCGATTTCGATCAGCTCTTCATAGTTATAGTTTCGTAAATCAAAACTCAGTTCTGTGATTTTATCTCCTTGGAAAAATACATTTAAAATTAATATCACATGACCTACCACCAGCGGTGCCGCTGGCAAATATTTTATTTTAAATTCAGCGAGCACTTTCACCTGCGGGTCGATGACATTGATAAATTTCATCGAGCTTAGGTAATCTACTTGTTGTTCGTTTAACATTAATGATGACTCATTGCCACGCTTTATCAGCAACCGTTTCTGAGCAAAACACTACTCATGTTTATATTTTAAACTCAACATTTTGTAATTTGTTTTTTAGCATAGAAATCATTTCATCGCTGATCGGGTTTTTATCTAAAAACACTTTTTCCAGCTTATCATTGTCTCCGAAATCGACCTGTTCAATATCGTTACCACTGAGTCTGACATCAGTGAGTTCCGCGTTGTTACTTAAATCAATCGTACTTAGCTCATTCTTGTTAGCATAGATTTCTGCTAATTGAGTATTCTCCCTGACATCGATTTCTGTTAGCTCATTAATAAACACTTCAAGATGAGTGAGTTTGGTATTTTTACTAACATCCAAGGATTGCAACTCATTGTTCCCTGCAAACAACTCTTCTAATAAGAGATTATTGGAAACATCTAACTGTTCGAGTTGGTTGCGAGTCACATCCAGTAATTTCAATCCGGTAAAATATTCCAGGCCTTTGGTACTGCGTATTCCTTTGTTTCGGCAAACAAGCTTCACTACGTCTTCCGTGTTTTCAAAACCTGTGGCAAGGGCGCAGGCTTTAAAAGCCGCATCGTCAAATTCAATCGCTGATATTCTCATCATGCCTCCTTTATTTGGTATTTATCAAACGTTACGAGTATAAATCAAAGTCCTGCGGCGACAAGAATGTCCGGCTTAATCTGTGAAACCCAGGTTTCGACCCGTTCTTTTGTTAAATCGGATTGATTGTCCTGATCGATCACCAGACCGACAAACGCTTCCGTATCGACTTCTGCTCTAGAAATTTCATATTCATAACCTTCGGTAGGCCAAGTGCCGATGAAACTGGCTCCTAGGTCTTCAAATTTCTCAAATAGTATACCCATACCATCGACGAATTCATGCCCATACTCCTGTTGATCACCTAAACCAAAAAGAGCAATTGTTTTACCGTTAAAATCCATACTATCAAGATTGGGCAAAAATGCCTCCCAATTCTCTGGCAATTCACCATCCCCCAAGGTCGGGGTGCCTATGATAAAAGCATTGTATTTGTCAAAATCTTCGGATTCAACTTTTACAATATTTTTTAATTCAATTTGATCTTCATCAAATAACTTATTAATCATCTTGGCAACTTTTCGAGTATTGCCTGTATCTGTATCGAAAAACAAACCAATGCTTGGCATGAATACCTCCAATAAATTGTTCCTGAAGTAGATAAAATATTTCCTACAAATACTTCAGCAATCGTTATACCACTGTCTATATTTTAAAAAATATTTCTCTGCGGGTATCGTTTCCAAGGATTTAGAATGAGTGGAATAAATTATGCGTAATTTAAAAAAAACGATTTTCAGAACTTATATATCGCTACCATTGAGATATTTGTAGCAAATACAACAATGAATAAACAAACAATGTTTGATTTATTCCACGAGAATAGGTAAACAATATGTCTGAGAAATTTGATTTTGATTGTGTCGCATTGGTGAACGGCAACGAACAATTACTCAAAGTGGCCTTTGCCTCTTCTGATGGTGAAACAGTCAATCAACATTTCGGCTCTTCCCAGGGATTTGTGGTTTATGGTATCAGTGATAAAGAAAAAATATTAATTATATCCAAAGCTTTCCCCAAAGAAAAAAAAGACGGTAACGAAGATAAATTAAAGCCGAAACTGGCCTGGTTGATGGGTAGTGATCTTGTTTATTGTGGTTCGGTAGGCGGCTCCGCCACAAAACAACTTATTGCTTTAGGCGCACACCCGGCGGTCGTCAAAGGGCGACCAGAAATAGAAGATATCCTTGACGAACTGCAAGCAGAACTCAATGGTACGCCTTCGTCCATGCTAGCGCGTATTATGCAGCAAAAGAAAGCACGTGACGACAATCGATTTGATGAAATGGATGAGCAAGGTTGGGATGAATAATTATAAACGCATCAAATTTCCATCAAATTTTACGCACTTTGATATTTAGCACTTGAATACGATAAGCGATTTGCCGTGGTGTCATATTTAATAGGCGTGCGGCTTTAGCCTGTACCCAACCTGCTTGCTCTAATGCCGCAATGACTTTTTCTCTTTCGTCCATATTATCGTCATTAAAGTCGATGTGTACCGGAGCTGTACTCTGGCTGACGTGTAATTCATCCTCTAAACCCGTTTCGACGATAACATCCCGATCAATCATCCCCTCTGAAGAAAATATGGCAGCACGTTCCAAGCGGTTTTCCAGTTCGCGCACATTGCCAGGCCAATCATGACGCACCAAAATACGTAACGCACTATCGGTAATATCTAGCGGACGACCTTGTTGCTTGGCAATTTTTTTTACTAAAAAACTCGCCAACTGAGGAATATCTTCTGTTCTTTCACGTAACGGTGGCAAATTGATAGGCATCACGTTTAATCGATAATAGAGGTCTTCTCTGAACTCATTTTTTTCTACTTCGGATTCCAAATCCCGGTTGGTGGCGGCAATCACTCGCACATCAACTTTGATGGTTTTATTACCACCTACCCGTTCAAACTCACCTTCTTGTAAAACACGTAATAATTTAGCCTGGAAACTTCCAGAAATTTCCCCTATTTCATCCAAAAAAATCGTGCCACCATTGGCTTGTTCAAACCGCCCCTTACGGGTATTTATTGCTCCGGTAAAGGCCCCCTTTTCATGGCCAAACAACTCCGACTCTAACAGATTATCCGGTAAGGCGGCACAATTGAGCTTCACAAACGCTGAATTTACTCGGGGCGAATTATAGTGGATGGCGTTAGCGATTAATTCTTTACCGGTACCCGATTCTCCTCGCACCAATACCGTGGTATTCCATTTCGCCACTTGGCGAATCAATTCAAAGATCCGTTTCATATTAGCAGTATGGCCTACCATATTGGAAAAACCATAATCACTTTTGACTTGTCGACGTAAACGGTCTCGTTCATCGGCTAAATCTTGTTTTTCTCGCTCGACTTTCCAGGATAGACGGACCGTTTGCCCAATAAGATTGGCCACCATTTCCATAAAACGTGCACGTTCCTTAAGTTCCGGTTGCTTGCAAGCCGGCGGTTGCGCCGCCAGCACACCAACCCGTCGGTACGCCACAAGTATGGGAGCCGCGACAAAAGGTAAAACGGCATTATATATCCCGAGACGATCGAGAAAACGCGGTTCGTCAGCGATGCGGCTGATCACAATTGGCTTTCCCTCCTCCAGTATGCGACCTATCAACCCTTCACCCGGACGATAACGTACTTCTTCATTTTCAATTTGATGCTCATGCTCGGTATACACTGCACTTAACATTAATTCACCCGAATCTGGTTCAACCAGGGTGACCATACCCAATTGCATATTCGAATGAATACTCAGCGCCTTTAATACTGCCTGCAAGGTTTTTTGCAGATCAAGACTTTCACTCAATACTTTACTTACTTGAAATAAAGTCTCAAGTTCCGACTCAAATAAGTTTTCTTTTTCGTTGATCTTGCTTGGGTATAATTCTTCCATAGGATCATTACTTTGAGTTTATTTATCTTGATTTTTAGCAATAGGAAATTGCAACGTTGCAATACAACCTCCCCCCGCCTTATTGCTTAATGTAAATGTGCCATTGTGATCGTTCATGGCAGATTGAACCATACTGAGGCCCATCCCTGCTTTAGCCCCCTGCGCATTTTTTGTCGAAAAAAACGGTTCGAATATTTTAGTGCGAAGTTCCTCTGGAATCCCCGGCCCACTATCTTCAATGGCGATGTTAACAAAATTCGGCGAAAGATGTGACGAAGTAATTTTAAGTTCGCGTTTACTATTGCCTTTAGTTGATACCGCATCAATAGCATTGTCCATTAATTGCTTGAGCACATTACGCAGCCGTGATTCTTGACCAAGTAGATTGGGTAACACACCGGTGGGTTTCCAATCCACGATAATTCCCTTTGACAATAGAGTTTGTGTTAACAAACCAAGCACTTCACGCATTAACTGATTAATATTCAAATGGACACGTAATTCAGCACTATCTTCGGGAATGGAATCCTGCAGCGTCGCCATCGCTCCTTGGCCGGCTTGCAATGCCTCCTGCAAGCATTGCAATAAGTGATCTTCTCCACTGGTTCTTCGCTTGGCCACTTCTAATGCGGCAGCAATCATATTTAATGGTTCTTGTAATTTATAAACAGCACCCGCCAGGGTTTCCCGCATGCTATGGATAAGATCTTCTTCAGCCACCATGGCACGTAACGCATTCATACGAATTTCTTCTTGCTGGAATTTTTGGTCAGTGACCTCGTTGGCGACTAACAGTAAATAAAGATCTTTACGAGCTTCAAAAAAGTTATCCGCACTACCGTCCTGCCTTCTAAACCAGCTGCCAGAACAAGAAAACCAGCGCAGATTACCATCGCCACCGGGATCGAAGCTGATTTCCCAATCGTCCAATTTGGTTTCTTCTTTCGATATTTTATCCAACAAATTACCCATACTCTCATTTAAGGCGCCTAAAAATTCTTCGGCAGGCTCTTTGTTAGACATATCCTCTTTTAGTCTTTTATAGGCCTGATTGGTTAATATAACTTCACCTTGTCTATTTAGAACGACGGTCATTACTGGTGTTGCATCAACAACCGATTCAATGAGTGTTTTTTGGTTAATAGATTCTTGCTGTAAGCGGTGAATTTCTGTGACATCCCGATGCATGCCCAAATAATTACAGGTCTCCCCTTTTTCATCCAATACAGGGGCGATGGTTAATTCCGCTAAATAGCGACTGTTATCCTTACGTCGATTGATGAGAATACCTGACCAAGGTTTTTTTTGTGATAAACGCCCCCAGATAGTTTCATAAATAATTTTTGGTGTTGTATTATCAGAAAGGATCGACTCATTTTCTCCTAATATTTCTGACGGATCATAACCAGTGATTTGTTTAAATGATTTGTTTGCATATAAGATATTTGCATGACTGTCTGTTATGGATATGGCTACCGACGACTGCTCTACCGCCTCGAAAAACAAGTTTGCACTTAGAGTCATACCGAGCGATTTTAAATTAAATTTTTTCTCATTCTCCACAACCGGCTCCAAATATAACGATACATAGCTGATAAGAATTGTTGATCTTGAATTTTTTAGTCGACAATTCCTTTAATTCAATTGTGCAAAAGTCAGACCCATCTGAGAACACGCAACAAGCCAATGTGGTAACGATAGCAAATCAAGGGATTGTAGGTATCACAACAATTTTTTGTGTTTCTTTTCATTGGCGTAATATATCTCACAAATATTTTACGCACCTATATTGTGCATCCATGCGCCACAAAATAGCAATTATCTATTTCTACAGTAAGTTGCGCTGCACCAATCCATTGGTTACACATTTTTATCTTAATGGCATAGAGACTGCAAAATCAATATAAAAATTTGAAGTGAAACTCATGACTGAATATTTGATGATAATTTTAAGTACGGCCTTGGTGAATAATGTCGTACTTGTTAAATTCCTTGGGCTTTGTCCTTTCATGGGCGTGTCCAGCAAACTGGATACGGCGCTAGGTATGGGTTTGGCAACCACCTTTGTATTAACACTCGCCGCGATTGCTAGCTGGATTTTAGAACGTTTTGTGTTGGCACCCTTAGACATTCAATATTTGAGAATTCTTGCTTTCATATTGGTGATTGCTGCCGTTGTTCAATTCACCGAAATGGTCATAAGAAAAACCAGTCCGTTACTTTATCAACTGCTTGGTATTTTCTTACCGCTGATAACGACAAATTGCGCTGTGTTAGGAGTGGCGCTGCTGAATCTTCAAGAAGAAAACACATTCATACAAAGCGTGGTTTATGGGGTAGGCTCTGCCTTAGGTTTTACCATGGTGATGATTATTTTTGCTGGCATGCGGGAAAGGCTAGCTTTGTCAAATGTCCCGGAGACCTTTTCTGGAACCCCAATTGGGTTGATTGTCGCAGGATTGTTATCAATGGCATTTTTAGGATTTACCGGTCTACCGGTGCATTAATTTTTCATATTTGTTAATGGAGAACTTTACATGATTGAAGCGATTGGAAGTATCACCATATTGGGACTCACATTGGGTTCAGTTTTAGGCTATGCGGCCCGCGTGTTTAAAGTGGAATCAGACCCAATCACCGAAAAAATTGAAGCCATGCTACCTGGCTCTAATTGTGGGCAGTGTGGTTTTCCAGGTTGTTCAACGGCAGCACAATCCATCGCCTCCGGAGAGGCCGCGATCACCATGTGCCCACCCGGCGGTAAAGCGCTGGCACAAGATCTAGCAACATTACTTAATATCGATATGGACCTTTCTGCTGTCAAAGAAGAAGAACCCTTGTTCGCCATCGTCTCTGAAGAACTATGCATCGGCTGCACCAAATGTTTTAAGGCCTGCCCAACCGATGCAATTATTGGAGCACCGAAACAAATTCATGTGGTTATTCAGGAGGCTTGCACGGGTTGTAAAGCCTGCATTGATATATGCCCTACCGAGTGCTTGCAAATGCTTCCTGTCGAGCATACCTTAAAGACCTGGAAATGGCACAAACCCGTCCCAGAACCCATTGCTGCGTAGGCGATTAGCATGAAACTGTTTCGTTTTCGCGGGGGTGTGCACCCAAAAGGATATAAAGAATTATCCGAAGATTTGGCGATTGAACAATTGCCGTTACCCAGTAAACTGTATATCCCTTTGCAACAACATATTGGCGACCCCGCTGACGTAGCAGTGAGTATTGGACAGTCGGTATTGAAAGGTCAGGTGCTAGGTCACAGTCAAGGGACTATCTCTGCGCCAGTTCACGCTTCCAGCTCTGGAACAATTATTGATATTCTCAATTTTACAGCCCCGCATCCGTCCGGCTTAGCCGTAAAAACCGTTGTTTTACAAACCGATGGCAAGGACCAACAAACGCACAACACGATTCCGTTAAGTCCATTTAATTTATCTCCGGAAGAAGTCGCCACTCGAGTCGGTGCTGCCGGTATCGTTGGCTTGGGGGGGGCCGCATTTCCCTCGGCAGTCAAACTATACCAAGGCGTAACACGTGCGATAGACACATTAATAATCAATGGGGGGGAATGTGAACCTTTCCTGACATGTGACGACCGCTTAATGCGAGAAAGAGCAGAAGAAGTCATCGATGGCATTCGCATTATGTTACATACGTTAAAAATTAAAAAAGCGTTGGTCGCCATCGAATCAAACAAGCCGACCGCCTTACAGGAAATGAAGCAAGCCAGTAAAATTTGTCCAGAAGTGACCGTGGTTAAGGTACCGACTCGTTACCCCATGGGCTGGGATAAACAACTAATCAGGATACTTACAGGACGAGAAGTTCCTGCAGGTAAACGGAGTGCCGATCTTGGTGTCATTGTACACAATGTTGCAACCGCTTATGCGATTCATGAAGCCGTCCGCTATGTGAAACCCTTGATTTCCCGCATCGTCACCGTTAGTGGCGACGCAATAATAAAACCAAAAAATGTTGAAGTCCGAATGGGTACATTAGTGTCCGAATTACTCGACTATAGCGGTTTGAATTCCAGTGACTATCGACTGGTCATGGGAGGCCCAATGATGGGACAAGCCTTGCCCCACGCACAGGTTCCAGTGGTTAAGGGTTGCAATGGTATTGTCGTATTGAGCAATAACATGGCACCCGTACAATCTAGTCAAGCGTGTATTCGATGTAGCCAATGCATTAGTGCTTGTCCGGTGGGTTTATTACCCCTGGAAATGGTCACTCGTATTAAAAAAGGAGATTACAAAAGTGCTAATGATATTGGTCTAAAAGACTGCATTGGCTGTGCATCTTGCTCTTACGTCTGCCCGGCGAACATTCCCTTAGTTCACTATTTTAACTTTGCAAAAGGTAAAATTCGCGATCAGCAGCAGGTACAAATTAAAAATCAAAAAACTAAAAAACTGGCAGAAGCAAAACGAGTTCGAATCGCAGCCATAGAAAAATCCAAAAAAGAAGCCGCAGCGGCCAGAAAAGCACAACGTGCTGCAGAAAAAGCAAAAAAACAACAGCTCACGCAACATTCGGATGCCAGTACATGAAGCTTGCTCCACACAGTGCACCCCATACTCATAGCGGTAATGCGGTTTCCCGTGTCATGTTGCACGTTATCATTGCACTATTGCCTGCAACGATTTTTGGTATTTATATTTTTGGGCTACCGGCACTTAATCTGTTACTCATCACCATTATTTCTTGCTTGATTGCCGAAGCTATTTCTCTACGTATTGCGAATAAACCGATCACTTGTCACTTGCTTGATGGTTCAGCGCTGCTCACCGGTTTACTGCTGGCATTAAGTCTGCCACCTTGGGCACCCTGGTGGATCGGTGTTTTAGGCGGTTTTTTTGCAATGATTGTTGGTAAACATATTTTTGGTGGATTAGGACAAAATGTGTTTAATCCCGCCATGCTTGCCCGAGTGGCATTATTAATTTCTTTTCCGTTGGAAATGACCACCTGGGTGGATATTAAACCCTTATTTACCCCTGATGCACCTGGATTTATTGAAAGTTTACAAATTACTTTTTTAGGTATCCCGAATTTAGATGCGATCAGTAGCGCTTCGCTCATGGGGCATGCTAAAACGGAATTATCCTTGGATCGTAGCCTTTCTGATTCGTTAACAAGCATCGACTATTCACTGACCTCAACCAGTCTGGGTATCGTTGCCGGCAGCATCGGGGAGACCTCATCAATATTGTTATTGCTGGGAGGCATTTACCTGCTTGTTAAGCGTATTATTAGCTGGCACATTCCGTTAACTATGATAGCCACTATAGTCGTTCTGGCAAGCCTATTTCATTTTATCGATAGTGAGCGTTATACAGATCCGTTGTTCCATATTTTTTCAGGTGGGATCATGCTCGGTGCTTTTTTTATTGCCACCGACCTAGTCACATCACCTAACACAAAACTAGGGCAAATTATTTTTGCCATTGGCATCGGTGTATTAGTGTATGTGATCCGTACCTGGGGTGGTTACCCGGAAGGGATCGGCTTCGCAGTCTTACTCATGAATGCCATGACACCACTCATCGATCACTATATTAAACCCAGAATCTATGGGCGTAATCGCCGTGGCAATCCCATGGCAACTCCTAGCCAAAACGACTAGCTAATGAGTACACACAAAGCCACAAAAGAACCAGATTATAAAAAACGAATTGGCTATCAAGCTGGTTTATTGGCAGGTATGGCATTGATGATCAGTGCATTGCTCGCCATTGGCAACAACCAAACCAAGGACGAAATCGAACTTCGATTACAAGAAGACATGCTAGCCTCACTGAATATGGTGATACCCGAAGAAATATACGACAACGATTTATTATCCGATACGGTAATTATTTTTTCAGATAAATCAGAAGAAAAGCTAATTTATGTAGCACGCAAAAATAATCATGTAGTAGCTGTTGCTTTCAAAATAGCAGAACCAGGATATGCGGGTCCGATACAACTTATGTTAGGTATCAGCCAAAATGGTGAAATACTTGGAGCTAGAGTTATTTCACATCTGGAAACACCCGGTTTAGGTGATAAAATTGAAGAGAAAAAAGATGACTGGATCCTAGGTTTTGATGGTTTGTCCCTGCAAAATACCCCCATTACTCAATGGGCGGTCAAAAAAGACGGTGGTAAGTTTGATCAGTTTTCCGGTGCCACCATTACTCCTCGTGCCGTCGTCAAAGCCATCACCAAAGGCTTGTTCTTATTTAGAGATAAAATAAAACCAGAAATAGTCATTGAAAATACAGTGACAGAAAAACCAACCGAAAAGGTTACCTTGCATGAAAACCAACTATAAGACACTTGTAAAAGACGGTATTTGGGATAACAACGTGGTGATGTCTCAAATGTTGGCACTGTGCCCTTTGCTTGCCGTGACCGGTACCGCAACCAATGGGCTTGGCATGGGCCTGGCGACCATTGTGGTCATGATTGTCGCCAGTTGCAGTGTTGCCTTCTTTAAAGGAATTATTACCCAAGAAGTGCGTATTCCTGTGTTTGTATTACTCATTGCGGGTGTCGTGACTTTAGTCGATATGTATATTAACGCTTATCTGCATGAACTATACAAAGTTCTGGGATTGTTTATTCCTTTGATTGTGACCAATTGCGCCATTTTAGGCCGCGTCGAATCTTTTTCTTCTCGCAATGCTATTCTTCCTTCGATGGTGGATGGTTTAATGATGGGCATTGGTTTTACGTTAATACTGGTCGTGCTTGGCGCCACCAGAGAAATTATTGGTAGCGGAACGTTGTTTGCCAATGCTTCATTACTGCTGGGTGAAACTTTTTCTTTTTTAGAAATCACCTTGATTGAAGACTATAAGGGATTTTTGCTAATGATTTTACCGCCTGGCGGTTTTATCGCGCTAGGATTTATTCTCGCGGGAAAACGGGTCATCGATCGTAAACGTAATGCAATCGCTGAAGATAATTTACCAGATACGAATATTGCCCCAATTGCTGAGCATTAGGAATAGGCACCTGATATGAGTTGCAATACATTGAGGTGAAATTGATGAATATTGGAATATCTTATGCGCTTAAAGAAAAACAAGTTTGGCTGGAAATTGAGGTAGCGGACGGCAGTACGGTTAACGATGTCATTCACGCTTCGGGAATATTAGACATCTTTATGGATATTGACTTAAAAACACAAAAGGTCGGGATATTCGGAAAACTCACTAAACTGGATAGTGTTGTTAATGAAGGTGATCGGGTAGAAATATATCGATCGATCACAGCAGACCCAAAGAAAGTAAAACGACGCGACCAACAAGAAGAAGATTAAATAACTAACTCATCGGGTCCCTCTTTGCCTACGTCTCTTTAGGCAAAGAGAAAACCACATCAAGAAAAACTTATTAAATAGCACCCCAGGCCTGTCGTTTAGCATTGGTTGTGTTTTTCAAAGCTTGATCAAAACTAACAACATCGGATTTTGCTTTATATTCACTCATCGCCTCATATATTGTGAGTACCTTATCTTCGGCAGACTGCCCTTTTAAATCCGATTTTTCTATATAAAGGACCTCCATCAGTTCATTCCAAGCCATACCTTCACGCAGGGTAATTAATGATAGGGTAAAACCATCCATTTCAAGCTGCATATCTTTGCTGGTATTGATGACAAAAAATAACAATTTACAATCTTCCGCAAAATCAACACGATATTTTTTCATTAATAAGTCAATATCCGCCACATCATCAAAAGAACCTGACATAAACTTTATTTGGTTTTCATCGCTTAAAATAACACACTCAGAGAGCACAACTTCCGGTGGTTTACGCTTATTGGAAGCTTCATGTAGCGGCCCTTCTTTTAGTACTAAATCACCTCGGAATGCAAATAATCCCGATTGAGATGTTTCACCAAGCACCGTTTGCAATGTTAATAATTCTTTAGACTTATAGTTAGTCAACAGCATTTTTTCACCTCGAATGAATCGTACTCATATGTAATATATACCCGACCTAAATATCAAGTGTTTCTGGTATCCCTGGTTAGATAGCTTGTAATTTTAGTTATAGCAACAACCGTTCTCATTTAATAAAATTCCAATAAAATTAATTACTATTTTTTTGATTTTTATATTCCAAAGCTAACTAATCGTATTCTTAAAATAAAACCAATAGGTTACCATTCTGTCACGACGATAGAGTTCGACAAAGCTACGATTCTTGTTGAGCAACAGATCTCCAATGAAGCATAATACAATGTCTTAAAAGATTCCAAAATAAATACGCAAAGCACCGATTGTCGTATTCATCACAATGATGAAGAATGATAATTTAATAACAGTTCGTTTCAGCAATACTTCGTTTTGTACTCATTACCCTTTGTAGCAATGCCTACACATCAATGCCGATTATTAGTATTCAATGTTACATTTTTCACTCTGTCACACTAAATGCAGGTTTGAATAGACCCTAATGTTTCAAAAAACTGGTTAAAAACCGTTTCACTGCTTTATTTACTGCATCTAAAGATTTTTTCCTCATTTTTTTGAAGCGTTAGGGTAGAGCAAGTTAGGGGAATTGACTAATTGGCTCATCGATTGCATTTAAGCAAAATGAGAATTAAATAACGGAGAATGATGATGAAAACAGAAGATAAAATTAAACAACAATTAACTGAAAACCCGATCATTTTGTACATGAAAGGAACACCTGAAGTTCCACAATGCGGTTTTTCATCAAAAGCCGCCAGCGTATTAAAATCAACAGGTATTGATTTTTCCTATGTGAATGTGCTGGCGACACCATTCATTATGGAAAAATTGCCCGAGGTTTCCAATTTCCCAACCTTTCCCCAGTTATTTATAAATGCCGAAATTATTGGTGGCAGTGATATCATCGAAGAAATGCTTAACAGTGGTGAACTGTTACCCATGCTTGAACAAGCCACGACAGCAAGCTGAGAATCTTTGTAATGCATGAACAAGACATAGTCAAACGAATTAAAGACAAATATCCTGATGCAATGATCGATATTTCCGGGGACAATTGCAGTTTTGAGCTTTACATCATTAGTGAATCATTTGCAGGGCTACGAAGCTTACAACGCCAACAATCCATTCTGGGTTTATTCAAACAAGAACTCGCTAGCGGAAAATTACATGCACTCAGTCTAACGATCAAAACCCAAGAAGAACAAACACAAAAGCTATCCACCGGTCTGATTCAACTTAAGATATAGATCTGGCCGTTGATATCCAGTCGAGTTTAGGGTGCGCCTCAGCTCAGAATTTGGGCCTTCCGCTAGCGGTGAAAAAATAAGTGGATGTCTGGATATTAACTTCCAGGACTATACAAGGATGGGGTTCGCTTTACCCATCCTATGTTGATGATTAATTTACCCAGCCACCATTTTTTTCGACTCACTATGTTTTCCCGATTTTTCATGGATGACAGTTATTTCTTTTTCGCCACTAACCACCAATTCATCGACAATTGCACTCACGGCACCCTCCAAAGAAGGAAGCTCAAACATGGGCTTGTGTAGTATTTTTTCTAACTCACCCCGCAAGCCTCGTGCACCGGTATTTTTTTGCAAGGCTTGTTTAGCAATTTGTTTGATGGCCTCTTCGGTAAACTCCAGTTCAATACCTTCATATGAAAAAAGTTTCTTATATTGTTTTATTAATGCATTTCTTGGCGTTGTCAATATACTGGTTAATGCTTCTTCATCTAAGGGATCAAGCGCCGCAATGACGGGAAGACGCCCGATAAATTCTGGTATCAAACCAAAACGGCGTAAATCTTCGATTTGAATTTCTGATAAATTCTCGGACAATAAGGCACTGTTCTCCGCTTCCTTGTTTTTAACGGCTGCTTGAAATCCGATGGCCGTATGATCTAATGAAACACGTTTACCGATAATATTCTCTAGGCCTGAAAAAGCGCCACCAGCAATGAAAAGAATATTTTTTGTATCAAGAATAATATCTTCACCACCCTCTCGACGACGCCCTTTTAATGGTACTTTGATTTCCGCCCCTTCAATTAACTTCAGTAAGGCTTGTTGGACACCTTCTCCTGACACATCTCTTACACCCGTTGATGCTTCACTGCTACGAGCTAATTTATCAATCTCATCAATATAAACAATACCCCATTCCGCTCTGGCGACATTGCCTTCTGCCACATCCATAAGCCGTACTAGAATACTCTCGACATCTTCGCCCACATAACCGGCTTGCGTCAAGGTTGTTGCATCGGCAATGGCAAAAGGAACCCCTACAATTTTCGCTAGCGTACTTGCCAACAAAGTCTTGCCAGTACCGGTTGCTCCGATCAATAACACATTGGATTTACCGATTTCTATATCATTTTCTAAACTACAAACTGATTTTTCTGAGGGACCGTCATAATAAAAACGTTTGAAATGGTTGTAGACAGCCACCGCCAGAATTTCTTTCGCGATATCTTGACCGATAATATATTCATCGAGTTTTGCTTTCATCGCTTTTGGTTTGGGTAGCGCTTTATGGAGTTCCGGTAGAGAGCGCTTTCTTCCCCAACTGGAAACCACTTGGTTTGCCAGTTTTACACAGGCTTCGCAAATAAAACCCTCTGCACCCGCAATTAAAGGAGCGATAGGCGTCTGCAACTCACCACAAAATGAACAATGCTTATCTGAATCAGCCATTATTATCACCTGTCATTATTTTGGACAACCATGCTTGTTGACAAATTTCCTTACGTCGTTGTGCTAACAAATTGCGTATCATTGGAGTGGCTTCAGCCGCTGACAGCGTTTTTGGTTTTTGAATTTCATCACAACAAAGAATATGAAATCCTATGGGTGACTCCACCGCAGCACTGAATTGCTTTTCCTTGAGCGTAAATAGTACCTCTTCCAATTCTTTATACAATACCCCTTTTTTCACATCCCCCAAGACACCACCTTGATAGGCGGTGGGGCACTCGGAATATTTTAATGCATATTCAGAGAATTTTTTTGGCTTTTTTTTAAGATTTTCTAAGATTTGTTGGGCTTTTTCGAGGGATTTTTCTCGGGTATTGTCTAAATAATCATCATTAATGGTAATAAGTATATGACGAGCTTTGCGAATTTCCGGTTTTTTAATTTTCTGCTGATGCATATGATAATAAATCATCACATCCACATCGGATACTTCTTCCAGATCAGCGGTCACCCTATCCAATATGGTTTCAACTTTAATTTCCCGCGCTAAAGATGCTCTAAACTGTGCTTCATCCAAATTGTTCTTATAAAGCTCATGATAAAAGTCTTGTTCATTTTCATATCGGTCACGCACTTCTTTAAACGATCGCTCGACTGATTCCTCAGTCAATATGACATCCATAGCTTCTTTACTGGATAATATTTTTGTCTGAATCTCATGCTCTTTTTCTACTTGTTGGATAACAACTATTAGCTTTTCGTCGGGTAGTTCGAAAGGAGGCGTCTCATATTTATTTAACGATGTCCGTAATACGGAATAACGTAGGTCGGATCTTATTTTTTCCATAATATCCATCATCACACCTCCGCAACCGCGATATCTTTCTCATCTAGCCGTACATGCTGAATATCTAAACAACACTCAGGAACGAGTAAGGTTCTGCCAGGGAACCTTACATGATAGTTCACTGTTGTTTCATCTTCCCGAAACGCTTTTAAAATTTCACCCTGCGCACCGATCTCCACCAAAATTTCTCCTTTTATCGCAAGTTGCTTGGTGGCAACGACTTTATCCCTAAATTCAAAGCGTGTCGGATTCCAGGGCGCATCAATGGAAATCAGCTCTTCCTTCCTGCATCCAACCTTGATATCAGCTTCCAGAAAATGGACTGTGTATATCAATTGATCTTGCAGAAATGTACCAACACTCAACACATGACCCACACTGCCTCGCTTAACTAGGAACTCTCCTATGTCTTTGCCAGGATAAGTACCGTCATTCCTCACGTTGCGTATCAGCCGCACCACATCACCAAAATCATACTCAGGCCGAAATTCCATTATTTAAATGCATCTTCTAACGGCACAAAGCTTGATTGAGGCTCATGCATATGGAAAACTTTAAATACTTTTTCTGTTAATGCATCAGACTCCACAAAATCTTGGTAGGCATTTGTCAGCAAAGCTGTATAAACTTTTCGACATTGTTCCTCATCGGAAGGAATCATATCTTTGGCGTTATTTAAATAATCATGGAATCGTTGCAAGATATGTAATCGATTGACATGCACCACATGCGGATCATACGAAACGCTAAAATAATCCAAAAAATCTTCTGCCGAAGATAATTCTTCCAATGCTTCGTCTAGTGTTAAATCATACATAGTTATCTCCTCTGAAATGTAGATATATTCGGGTATATCAAGCTTGCTTCACTCGAATTAATTCATTAGCTTCATTGCTATTGTAATCAATGGCTATTTGTAATAAAGCGGATGCACCCAAACGATCTGATGAATCCAACGCAACAACCTTGCGCAGCATATCCTGAGCAAGCTCAAAATTATGCAATCTAAGATTAATATAACCGGCGGCCTTTAAAGCAATGAGATAGAATCGAACCATTCCCATTGATTTCATCACCCCCACACCCAAATGATCCAGCGATAAATTCTCCCAATTTTCCGGAAACTCAATTCGGCGCCCGGAGAATTTGAGTGCATGATTGGCGACCACGAGTGCCTCTTTATAACGATGTTGGTAATAATAATACCGATATAAAGCGACCAGGACCGTCAGGTTATCCGGCGCCAAAAAGAAAGCATGTATCAATTGTGCTTCTGCTTCCGATGTACCATAACATTCCGACGCCGATTTTATCAGCAAGTCGATTTCCGCAGGCATATGTTCATCGAAGTATAAATCTTGCCCTTCAAACGCTAATAAATCCATAATCTTTATCCCCCGGATACTTTTTTCATTTCAAACATATTGGGTTCTTTATTTTCTGTGATACAAACATCATTGGCCTCACAGGCTAAACAATCCTCTTCCTCAGCTAATTGATTTGTTGCATAAGCTTTTTCTAGTTTTTCTTCCAATATCGATATGCGCTCCACCAGACACGACATGGCTCTGCCCACAGGATCAGGAATGAGATGATGATTCAAATCAATCCCAAAAGGATTAAGTTCACCGGCTTCTGTCAATTGAACGATTTTACCCGGCACGCCAACCACCGTCCTATGCTCGGGTACATCTTTTACGACCACTGAATTGGCCCCAACACGCGCATTTTTTTTCACCGTGATCGGCCCTAAAACCTTAGCACCAGCGCCCACCATCACCCCATCCTCCAAGGTAGGATGACGTTTTCCCTTGTTCCAACTGGTTCCGCCCAAGGTGACCCCATGATACAAGGTGACATCATTGCCAATCACCGCTGTTTCACCAATAACAACACCAGCACCATGATCAATAAAAAATCGCCTGCCGATAGTTGCACCGGGATGAATATCAATATTACTAAAGGTTCTGGAAAAAAAAGCAATCAATCGAGCACACAAATGCCAACCTTTATTCCAGGCTTTATGTGATATACGATGCACAATAATGGCATGTACACCTGGATAGGTCGCTAGCACTTCAAAGGTGTTGCGTGCTGCCGGATCTCGTTGAAAAACGCTTTTCACATCTTCCTTAATTTGTTGAAGCAAGGATAGACTCGGGTTTAGATTTTTTTCATACATCATTAGACCCTCTTTAATTACACGCACAATTCAAGACACTGTTCGGTATGCAATTGACTGTCGTTAGACACTAGCATTGCCTCATATAATTCCACTAATTGGTGATCTAACGGTGAACACTTATTGATACTGACAAAGGCTCTAATCGCATTAAGCAATTGCCCCGTTTGATATTTATCAAGGTAGATACCCAACTTGGAATATACATTTTTCACCGCATGACTACCTGAATGCTTGCCGAGTATGATTTGATGTTGTCGTCCAACTTCGGCAGGTTTTAGCGCGGCATAATTGGCCTCATCTTTCAAAATACCATCCACATGGATACCCGACTCATGAGTGAATACGCCTTTCCCAACAATGCTTTTTTGCCATGACAAGACCCTACCGGAAGCTTGTTCAACCGTGTTGGAAAGATCTTGAAATTTCAGCATATCAATCTGGGTATCCATCGCATATAAATGGCGCAGGCCTATAACCACCTCTTCCAGTGGCGCATTGCCTGCACGCTCACCCAGTCCATTCACCGTCGTATTTAAGTGACTTGCCCCGGCTCGAGCCGCCGCCAAAGTATTGGCTGTGGCAAGTCCCATATCATCATGGGCATGCATTTCAATTTCCAAGTCACAATTACGCACTATTTTTCTAATCTTCTGGAGTACGGTAAATGGCTCCATGATACCCACTGTATCAGCAAATCGAAATCGTTTGGCACCGGCCTTTTGCGCCACTTCGACAACCTGCAAAATAAAACTCATATCGGCTCGTGATGAATCTTCACCCCCCACACAAACTTCTAATCCCATATCCAGTGCCTGTTTCACATATCGATCGATATTGTTTAACACCCAGGTCCGGTCGCGTCTGAGCTTATTGTTAATATGTTGATCAGATACCGCGATCGATAGATCAATCATGTCAACATTCAAGTCTTTACTTAAATGCAGATCGGTATCATGCATACGACTCCAGACCAACAGCTTCGCATTGAGACCCATGGCGGCGATGGCGCGAATGCTTTCACATTCTTCTTCGCCCATGGCAGGAATACCAATTTCCAGTTCAGGCACACCTAATAAGTCGAGTTGATTGGCAATATCTAACTTTTCAATCAAGCTAAAAGAAACACCAGCAGACTGTTCACCGTCTCGCAGCGTGGTATCGTCGATGATGGGTATAAATTTCTTATCCTTACTCTCTAGTTTTTTCATTGCGGTATTGCCATTTGCAAGGTTTAGTTATTAACAGCAACCCGCATGCCATGCTTTTATCTATTGAAAATCAATTAGTTAAAAACCAACTATTGTTATAATCACACCTGCGCGACAAGCAATGTGATAAACCCTACATAGTCACTCGCCGAGGCTCACAATAATGAGACCGACGCTCATATACTCGTAGCGTCTGATATTTAGGTGTTGAGTGTGATGCTTATTTTTGTCCTGGCACCAAAAATAGGCGCTTTAGGCAACTCAGGAGATAAAGCCGAGATGCTAAACAGGGAAGTTATTGCGTACCCATTCCTAAGGATACTCCTACGAATTAGAGGACAGCTAAAAGCCGTCACTCTTTTTGCTATCGAGCGTTTTCTTATGTTGCCACTCATCTAATGGGATTTCAGAACAATTTCTTAATGACTAATCATCCAGGGACGCATTGACGGAAACATTTTTTCCCCACGATGGGTATACATAAGTTTCGAATTACCCCAGTTCTTTGAGCAGCCGCAACCCTTAGAATTCTGATAATCGTGTGCACGCCTATCTTTAGTAGAAAAGGTGGGTTCATGTTGATTTTTTTCGTTAACTTGGTGAGCCTTTTTTTTATCCGAAGACATTTTAAAAATTTCGGGAGCAATGCGAATAATTCGTGCAGATAATTCGGTACAGTGGGGACAAACGCCAGGCTTATCGCTATCCTCAAACGTTGCCAATTCATAAAAGACACCATGGGTTTGGCATTTGTAATCGTACACTGGCATACTTATTTCTCCTGGTTATAAATCCGCTGCAAGCGGAATATCAACAGAACCATCAAGTTCTTTCTTTGGACCATCATTTCCGGGCTGAACATCAAATTCAAAAATATCTGTTGGTAACCATAAGGTGGCACAGGCGTTAGGAATATCCACTACGCCGCTGATATGCCCTTGCACAGGCGCCGTTCCTAAGATCGCATAGGCCTGCGCACGCGAATAACCAAAGTTCTCCAAATAATTAATGGCATTTAGGCACGCCTGACGGTAGGCGATATGTACATCCAAATAATGCTGTTTACCGCTTTCATCAACAGAGATACCTTCAAAGATCAAATAATCGTCATACTTGGGAGTGATTGGACTTGGTTTAAATATGGGATTCTTGATACTGTATTTTTCCATACCACCTTTAATTAAATTGACCCGAATATGAATCCAACCCGCCATTTCAATCGCACCACAAAAAGTAATTTCCCCATCGCCTTGACTAAAATGTAAATCACCCATGGATAATCCCGCCTCTTTTACATAAACGGGGAAATAGATCTTGGAGCCACGGGATAAATCTTTAATATCGCAATTACCACCGTGTTCACGGGGAGGTACGGTACGGGCGCCCTCTGCGGCGGCCTTTTCTTTCATCTCACCGGTTAATGTGCCCATATGCGCGGTATCGGCATAGGGTAAGGTCGCCAAGGGTGGCGTTCTATCTGGATCAGTATCATAAAGAGATTGTTCACGGGTATTCCATTCGGCTAACAGCTCATGCGAAGGCAAACATCCGATGAGCCCAGGATGAATCAAACCTGCAAACTCCACTCCGGGGATATGGCGAGACTTGGTAAACATACCGTTTATATCCCAAATAGATTTTTGTGCTTCAGGGAAGTGATCTGTTAAAAATCCACCGCCATTTTTCTTAGAAAAAAATCCATTAAACCCCCACAGGCTTTCATCGAAAGCACCAATGTCAAGAATATCAACGACAAGTAAATCACCGGGCTCAGCTCCTTCGACACCGACAGGCCCAGATAAAAAGTGTACCTGTGATAAATCAACATCGCGTACATCTGCTGCGTCATCATCGTTATGGATTTGGCCTCCTGTCCAGTCATAACATTCAATTTTAAAATCATCTCCAGGCTTGACCGTCACCGCCATCGGAATATCTGGATGCCAACGATTATGAATTTTTTCGTTTTCATAAGGAGACGTATTGAGGTCAATTTTAATAATACTATCGGTCATAATTAACTCCTGTTTTTCGATAAAAAAAATAATAGTTATACAGATAAATAAGCAGAAACTTTCTCCTGATCAACGAATTCCCGCATTTCCTCACGCACAAACTTACCTTTCTCAATGACAAGAATCCGATCCGCAATATCCAAGGCAAAACTTAACACCTGTTCCGAAACAACAATAGACAGTCCTTTTTCGTCACGTATTTTTTTGAGGGTGCGCGCTATTTCGTGAATAATAGAGGGCTGAATACCTTCTGTTGGCTCATCAAACAATATCATTTTTGGTTTACTTGCCAAAGCCCGAGCGATAGCTAACTGCTGTTGTTGCCCACCCGATAAATTTCCGCCACGACGCGATTTCATTTCTTCCAAAACAGGAAACATATCGTACAACTCTTGAGGAATTTTTTTGTCTTTAACCGTCGTTAATCCAGTTTCAATATTTTCTTTCACTGTCATTGTTGAAAAAATCATTCTTCCTTGTGGTACAAAAGCGATTCCTGCAGCGACACGTTGGTGACTTTTTAATGCAGAAATATCCTTACCCTCTAGCTTTAATACACCGGATTGACTCGGAATCATTCCTATTAATGATTTCATTAGTGTCGTTTTTCCCATGCCATTTCTTCCTAAAATAGCAACAATCTCATTTTTCCGTATGTTCATATGCAGATTATTAATGACTTCACTTTTCCCATATGCAACACAATAGTCAGAAACTGAAAACATAATTTCCCTCCTGTAGGAAAATAGTATACTCGTAGCGTCTGATCTTTAGGCTTTATTGCTGGCCTATTTTCGCCCTGGCGGCGTCGCCTAATGCGCCTACTGTTGGTGAAACTCCGCGCCATAAGAATGACTATGACTTGTCGTTTCGCCTTGCCAGGACAAAAATAGACATCGCACTCAACACCTAAAGATCAAACGCTACGAGTATAAAATAGCTGATCATTAGCAATTAAATTTAATTTTTTAGCCTCCCAGGTATACTTCAATAACCTTTGGATCATTTTTAACACGCTCCATGCTTCCTTCTGATAGCGTTTTTCCTTGATGCATGACCGTGACACGGTGTGCGATATCTTCGACAAATTGCATGTCGTGTTCGATCACAATCACGGCACGCTCCTTAATAATACGGTTGAGTAATTCAGCCGTTTGTTTACGCTCCGCGACAGACATTCCCGCCACCGGCTCATCAAGCATTAACAATTCGGGGTTTTGAATAAGCAACATCCCAATCTCCAACCACTGCTTTTGCCCATGACTTAATAAGCCTGCATTCTTTCCCAGGCAATCCTTTAGAAATATGGTTTCAGCCACCTCTTCGATTGCAGCAATCACCTCAACGCTGCGTTTGAATACCAGTGCGCCGAACACACTGCGGCCGCTCGGGTAGGATATTTCCAAATTTTCGAAAACCGTCAGATCTTCGTAGATCGACGGGTTTTGAAATTTTCTTCCGACCCCGGCGTGGACGATCGCATGCTCTGTCATTTTTGTCAGATCTCTACCACGAAATTTAATGGACCCCGAAGTTGACTTGGTTTTTCCACAAATCAAATCAAGCACGGTTGTTTTCCCCGCACCGTTAGGGCCAATAATGACTCTTATCTCCTCTTCTTCAACATAAAATGACAGATCATTAACGGCTTTGAATCCATCAAAGGATACCGTTAGCCCTTCCACTTCGAGTACGAAATTTTTATTACTTAATTTTGTCATCGCGTTTCCCCCGGTTTCGTCACGGTGGCTACCGTTTTTTCCAGGTAATAACCTTTCAGTTGGGTAAATACTTTCACCACCCAAGGTTCAACACGGGATTTATAGATACCAGCCAAACCATTGGGAAACGCCATAACCACGCCGATAAACAACGCTCCCATGGCGAATAGCCACAATTCAGGGAAAGACTCGGAAAAAGAAGTTTTTGTCCAGTTGACGACTAATGTGCCGTAAACCGCACCATATATTGATAATCGACCGCCGATCGCGCAGAAGATAACCATTTCAATCGATGGCACGATGCCAACAAACGACGGTGACATAAAACCCACCTGCAAAGTGAACATGGCCCCACCAATCGCAGAGAAGATAGCCGCGACACAGAAGATAAATATTTTAAAATTGGAAACATCATAACCAGAAAAACGAACACGATCTTCACGCTCACGCATCGCAAGTAATAATCTTCCAAACTTACTTTTGCGAATAAATTGCGCGACTAACAAACACCCAAGCAAAAGACCCGCATTGACAAAATAAAGAATGTATTTTGCTGAATCAGTACGTATATCCCAGCCAAGAAAGGTTCGTAAATCAGTAATGCCATTAACGCCGCCAGTATATCCTTGCTGCCCGATAATGAGTATGGTTAAGATCGAAGCGATTGCTTGGGTGATAATGGCAAAATATACGCCGCCAACCCGCCGCTTAAACATAGCAACACCAATAAGGTAAGCAAAAATTGTAGGAACAACCAAAATCGCAATCAGCGTAAAAGTCAGGCTATAAAACGGTTCCCAAAACCATGGCAGTTCAGTAATCTGATTCCAGTCCATAAAATCTGGAATACCCGGTGTCGATTGAATTTTTGTTGTTTCTGGATCGGAGGCTTCAAGCTTCAGAAACATCGCCATACAATAACCTCCGAGCCCAAAAAACACCCCTTGTCCCAAACTTAAAATACCACCATAACCCCAACATAAAACGAGTCCAATGGCAACAAATGCATAAGTCAGGTATTTACCGAGTAAATTAAGGCGAAAAATATCGGTCGATAGCGGTAACACGATAAAGACAATAACTGCTAGCAATAAAAAGTAAATCAAATCTTGCTTAGGCATAAATTCGCGAATACCTTGCATAGACTAAACCTCCGCCAATTACTTACGTATTTTTAATGAAAATAACCCTTGAGGGCGTAACATCAAAATCACAACGACAGTGAGTAGCGTCAATACTTTTGCCATGGAGCCACTGAGGAAAAACTCCATTGTCGATTGTGCTTGAGAAATCGTAAACGCTGAGGCAATCGTGCCTAACAAGCTACCAGCACCACCAAAAACAACAACGAGGAAGGTATCTACGATATAGAGCTGCCCAGAGGTTGGACTCGTAGAACCAATCATAGTAAATGCACTGCCAGCAACACCGGCAATGCCGCACCCCAACGCAAAGGTCACACGGTCAACTTTTTCGGTATTGATACCAACGGCACCGGCCATCGGGCGGTTTTGAACCACAGCTCTTACCTGACCACCATAGCGTGACTTAAACATCAATAGATACACACTGATCGCAATGAGAATGGTCAAACACATTAAAAATATGCCGTTGATAGGTATCTCAACCATCTCAGTTAACGGAATCGACCCCATCATCCACTCTGGTATAGTGATACCCACCTCTCGTGCGCCAAACACACTGCGAAAAATTTGTTGCATGATCAGACTCAAACCCCAAGTCGCCAAGAGAGTATCAAGTGGTCGACGATATAAATGCTGAATCATGGCCCATTCGACAAAAGCCCCGAAACCACCGGCCACAAAAAAAGCAAGAATCATAGCGACAAAAAAGTAAATTCCATAAATATCAGAAAGGTAATCTGCAAAAAACAATGACGTGAGATAAGTCACATAAGCACCGAGAATCATGAATTCTCCATGTGCCATATTAATAACACCCATCTGTCCAAAAATAATGGCTAACCCAAGTGCCATGAGAACAAAGATTGAGAAAAGAATGAGACCAGCGAATCCTTGCATGGCGAAGATGGAAACGAGTTCTGTTGAGGTGTATTCTGAAAACATGGTCAAGACCCTTTAGTACTTCAATAGTGATGACATCCCACAACGACCACTTGATGTTACCCAAGCGAGCCTCTCGCAAGAGACTCTTCTGTTGGGTTTATTGATATCCCTTAGGGAAAGGATCAGGCTCCATTAACTGACTCGTTTCATAGACCACTTTGTATTGACCGTCTTGTTGAGCCAAACCAACACGAGTTTTCGACCACAAGTGATGGTTCGGGTGAATTTTGACATATCCCTCAGGTGCCGTCGTCAATTCGATATCAGGCGATGCCTTGCGAATTTTATCGATGTCAAATGAACCGGCTTTTTCTACCGCCGCTTTCCATAACCAAGGCCCAAGATAAGCCGCTTGCGTCACATCGCCAATGACAATATCCTCGCCATATTCCTTTTTAAAATCGCTCACAAACGCTTTGTTATTCGCGTTTTCCAAGCTTTGAAAATATTTCATCGCGGCATAAGCACCGACAATGTTTTCACCACCAATGCCAAGAATTTCATCTTCTGTCACCGAAATCGTAAGTAGCAGTGGCTTTTCTTTAGTCAAATTAATACCTGCAGCTTTCAACTGTTTATAAAATGCCACATTGGAGCCGCCAACGACGATGGCATATATGACATCGGGTCTTTTCAATTTAATTTTGTTTATCACCGAATTAAATTGAGTATGTCCAAGCGGATAGTATTCTTCACCGACCACCTTCAGGCCGAGTTTTTCAATATGCTTGCGGGCAATTTTGTTGGATGTGCGTGGCCAAATGTAATCCGACCCAAGTAAGTAGAATTTTTTAGCCCCTTTTTCCCTAACGACCCAATCAATACCCGCAATAATTTGTTGGGTGGCTTCCTGCCCGGTATAAATGACATTGGGGGACTGCTCCAAGCCTTCATAAAATGTTGGATAATACAGCATACCATTATACTGTTCGAACACTGGTAATACCGCTTTACGAGACGCCGATGTCCAGCAACCAAATACTGATGCAACCTTGTCACTCACCAATAACTTTTTTGCTTTTTCTGCAAAGGTCGGCCAGTCACTTGCGCCGTCTTCCTGAATGTATTTAATTTGTCTACCCAACACACCTCCCTCGGCGTTGATTTGTTTAATCGCCAGTTTTTCCGCTTGCACGGAGCCCGTTTCACTAATAGCCATGGTACCGGTTACCGAATGTAAAATACCCACCGTCACTGTATCATCGGTTACCGCCAAGCCTGTCGTATTAACATTATCAGCGGCAATCACTGCCGTTGAAACCCATAAGAATGCACTCATCCCGAGAATTTTGAAGAGATTTCGTCGGTTGAGGCACGAACGCGTCAAGCCCTGAAAAATTTTTTTTCGTTTCATCATATACCCTCAGTCAATATGACTATGTGCGAAGTGAATTTGCCATACCATTCTCTGCGTAAATGATACATGCGGCTATGCGTCAAGTAGTCACTCAAGCTACGTCATTTGACGTATACCCGTGTATCATTATTTGTGGTATGGGCCGCTTGCCATCGACAAACTCACATCAGACATGGTCATTGGTTATGGCCTAATTTTCGCTTGAGAGATATGAATCCTTCTTTTTAAGGATTTAATGCACTAAAACCATGCACGGCAACTTCTAATCAGGCCGAGAGCAGATATATATGGCAGCCAAACAGCAAATATTCCGCGTTAGGCGAAGCTATAACCAATGGGTAAATAACCAAACACTGGAAGATTATGCGCTTCGTTTTACGGCCAAGGCATCACGTCGTTGGTCGCTTGCGCGTGTTGCTAACACAGCCTTGGGGGCGATTTCTTTTTTAGCCTTAGAAGCGATAGGCGCTTTGATCACGATCAACTATGGTTTTGATAATACATTCGCGGCTGTTCTCGTCGTCGGCTTACTTATCTTTTGTACCGGGCTACCCATTTGTTATTACGCGGCAAAATATGGTGTTGATATCGACTTGCTCACTCGTGGTGCAGGATTTGGTTATATTGGTTCAACAGCGACCTCACTCATCTATGCTTCTTTTACTTTTATCTTCTTTGCCCTCGAAGCCGCCATTATGGCCAAAGCGCTGGAACTGACATTGGGTATTCCCCTTGCACTAGGCTATATCCTCAGTTCATTAATCGTTATTCCGTTGGTTTTTTACGGAATTACTTTTATCAGTCGCTTTCAATTGTGGAGCCAGCCTCTGTGGGTCGTGCTACAGTTGCTTCCCTTTATATTTATTTTATTTAATGATGCAGGGCTGGTGAGTGATTGGCAACATTATCGCGGAACCATGCAGAGTTCTACCGGGATCGATATCTTGTTATTTGGTGCCGCCGCTTCAGTGATATTTTCCCTGATTGCACAAATAGGTGAACAAGTGGACTTTTTGCGATTTATGCCCAAAAAAGAATCTTCCAACCTCATTCGTTGGTGGGTCGCATTAATTGTTGGAGGTCCAGGTTGGATCATTGTGGGTTGTATAAAAATCTTAATTGGCTCTTTTTTGGCTGTGGTCGCTATCAAACAAGGGATACCGCTAGTCGATGCGAGCGATCCGACCATCATTTATATGGTCGCTTTTAATTTTGTTACACAGAATGCTCATCTGGCACTGGTATTAGTGGGCATATTTGTCATTGTCTCGCAGCTTAAAATCAATGTAACCAATGCTTACGCAGGATCAATTGCATGGTCAAATTTTTTTTCCCGGCTAACCCATAACCATCCTGGGCGGGTGATATGGTTGGTATTCAATGTTGTCATTTCCCTGCTACTAATGGAACTTGGAATTTACCACACGTTTGAAAGCACACTAAGCATTTATGCCATCGTTGCCGTGAGCTGGGTGGGCGCCTTGGTCGCGGATTTGGTTGTCAATAAACCACTCGGTTTAAGTCCTCGTCATATTGAATTCAAACGTGCGCATCTTTACGGCATCAACCCCGTCGGCGTCGGCGCTATGTTGGCGGCCTCTACGTTCGGGATTATTGCTTACTTGGGGTTCATCGGGGATTACGCACGCGCACTAGCTCATTTTATCGCACTGGCCAGTGCATTTATAATCGCACCATTCATCGCATGGTTAACCAAAGGTAAATACTATATTGCCCGAACACCACATATATTCAGTGATACAGTCACCTCCGTTGAATGTTGCCTATGTCAGAATCATTATGAATGTGAGGACATGTCGTTTTGTCCAGCCTACGATGGCCACATTTGTTCGCTTTGTTGCTCCTTAGATGCTCGCTGCCAAGACTCCTGTAAAAGCGGCGATAAATTCAGTAAAAAATTTGTTGACCTGATACAACGTTTTCTGCCAGCCTTCGCCGCTGACTATATTAATCTTCGCCTCCTGCATTTTGTTTTGCTTCTGGCATTCATCGCGTCAGTAACGGGCATTCTACTCGCACTTATTTATACTCATATTCAAACGGACAGCATAACGATCAACAAGCTGCTCGAAACGACACTGTGGCAAGTGTTTTTTATTCTTATGATCGTAGCTGGTGTGATTTGCTGGTTATTTGTCCTCGCCCATGAAAGCCAAATTGTTGCGCAGAAAGAATCACAATTACAAACTCATCGCTTGATTAATGAAATTGAAGCTCATAAACAAACAGATCATCAATTGCAGATTGCTAAAGAGCAAGCCGAGGCGGCCAATAACGCCAAAAGTCGCTACCTCACGGGCATCAGTCATGAGCTGCGTTCACCATTAAATACAGTACTTGGTTATGCACAACTCATGGAAATCGACCCACGCATTCCTGCTAGAACACGCGAACAGGTTTCTGTCATTAAACGCAGTGGGGAGCACTTAGCCGATCTGATCGAAGGACTACTGGATATTTCTAAAATCGAAGCTGGCCGCTTGGATATTCAGCGCAATCATATTCGCATCCATCTCATGATGAGTCAAATAGAGCACATGTTCCGGCTTCAGGCCGAAGATAAAGGATTACGGTTTACCTACGCATGCCGCTCTAAACTACCAGAAATTGTCATGGGTGATGAAAAAAGGCTGAGACAAATTCTGATTAATTTACTATCTAATGCAATAAAATTTACTCGCGCCGGAGAAGTTCAACTGTCCATCAGCTATCGAAACCTGGTCGCCGAATTCCAGGTTAGCGATACGGGCATCGGCATTCCCGAAGAAGAGTTCGAGAGAATATTCAAACCCTTTGAGCGCATTCGCCGACCGGGTGCCCCTTCCGCTGCAGGCACTGGGCTTGGTTTAACCATTACTCGCTTACTCGCCAACACTATGGGCGGTGATATCACTGTTAAAAATAACCCTCAAGGAGGGGTTACGTTTACCGTATGGCTCATGCTTTCCCATACACACCTGCCCAAGCAGGAAGACTTAAAACCAAAACATATCCACGGCTATAGCGGGCAAAGGAAATCCATACTCGTAGTGGATGATGACGCATCACACAGAGGATTAACTGGCGACTTATTAACACCGCTTGGTTTTACTGTAGTTGAAGCACCTGACGCTGAATTTTGTCTCGATATGATAAAAAATTTCACACCAGACATTTTTCTCATCGATAGGCTAATGCCAGGGATGGACGGTTCGCAACTGGCCAAAACACTACGACAAATAGGCTTTACTGTGCCTATCTTAATGGTTTCTGCAAATGCCAGTGAAGACACCTTAAATCACGGAGATAGTCCTACTTACGATGGCTACCTGATAAAACCAATCAAACTCGACCATTTACTGGAACGGCTTGCAATCTATCTTGATTTAGAGTGGTGTTACACTCCAACGAATATAGCGTTGTCGCATAATTCAACGTTAACACTAACGGCGAGTGATCTTCCCGAGCAAACCCTTCGTAACGAAATTATTCACTACGCCGAGATCGGTCATCTAAGCCAACTAAAATTGATTGCTGAGAAATTACAGTCATCAACAACAGTAAATCCGATGTTTGTTACTCAATTACAGCGCTATATCAGGGAGGTACGATTTAGCAAGATTATTGAATTACTCAAGGCAAATGACTAATGACAAACAACAAGGCACAACGCAAACTTATTCTTATCGTCGATGATAGCCCCGATACCCTTGGTATGCTCAATGAGGCGCTGGAAACAACCAAAATGACAACACTAGTTGCATTAGAGGGCAAACAAGCTATCAGCATTGCACAAAAAATGAAACCCGATGTGATATTGCTAGATGCAATCATGCCGCACATGGACGGGTTCGAAACCTGTCAACGATTAAAGTCCGATACAAACCTAAAAAACATACCGGTCATTTTTATGACCGGCTTAACTGACACACAAAATGTCGTTCGAGGCTTTAACGTTGGAGGTGTAGATTATTTAACTAAACCGATAAATCATCAAGAGCTGATTGCTCGCATTAACGTTCACCTGATGAATGCACGCACCACTTTAAGTGCGCAAACCGCACTAGATACTGCAGGACAGACTATTTTTTCTGTCGATGCCAGCGGCTCCAAACTATGGTCAACACCACAAGTAAGTCGCTTGCTTTCATCCGTCGAGCATAATGGTTTTTCCAAACAGCTTGAAAAAGACATCTCTGAATGGCTATCGCATCATCCTGCGAAGGGAAACAAGTTACATTTCACCGCGAATCAGAATAAATTAACAGCAATCTATTTTGGCCTATCGGATAATGGAGAGCATTTAATCCGACTCATTGATGACAACGCCTCTGATGAAAAAGCGATTATCAAAGAATATTTTTCCATTACACAACGAGAGGCAGAGGTTTTCCTCTGGTTAGCCAAAGGCAAAACCAATCGAGAAATCGCCCAAATTCTGGAAATGAGCCCTCGAACCGTCAACAAGCACCTTGAACAGTTATTTAAAAAACTGGGCGTTGATAACCGTACCTCGGCGGCAACGATGGCCATTCAGTGTTTACAGGAAAAATTAGGTTAGAAATACTAGTGTTCAAATGGGGTCAGACTCGATTTATTTTCTGAAAACAGAAAAATAAGGTGTAAGGTTCCACACCTTAAATAAAGACAAAGAGGAATTTTCAACCGACATTGAAATGATAGGCTTCCCAATGTCGGTTTCAAGGTCATTTTTTATTAGAATGCAGTTCCACTAGGTGTATACGTACTAGGCATAAGTTGGTTGAAACGCTTTTTCTGGTTCTTCGACTGGACCATCATTACCCCAATAAGGTGATAATTTTCTCAGCTTTTGCATAATTTTTGGGACTGCCGCAAGCACCGCATCCACTTCACTTTCTGTGTTATAACGTGAAAATGAAAATCGGATACTGCCGTGAGCCGCGGTATAAGGGATACCCATGGCACGCATCACATGAGAAGGCTCTAATGAACCGGAGGTGCAAGCCGAACCACTGGATGCCGCAATCCCCTCTTTATTCAAAAGCATCAAAATCGCTTCACCTTCAATATACTCAAAGGCAATATTGCTGGTATTCGGTAATCGATTATCAGGATCACCGGTAACAAATGCATTAGGTACGGCCGCGAGGATACCGGCTTCTAGTTTGTCACGTAACGCTTTCACATAAGTGTTTTCATGTTCCATATACTCCAGCGCCATTTTAGCGGCTTCACCCAGCGCAACAATGGAGGCGGTATTTTCGGTGCCCGCTCGACGGCCACGCTCCTGATGACCACCACGCAATAAGGGGCGAAAACGTGTTCCCCGGCGAAGATAGAGCACACCAATGCCTTTTGGTGCATGTAACTTGTGCCCTGAGATAGATAACAAATCAATTTTTGTTGATTGTAAATCAATGGGCACTTTGCCAACCGCCTGTACCGCATCGGTGTGAAACATAATGCCTGCTTGATGGGCTAATTCTGCCATTTCAATTACCGGGAATAAGGTACCCGTTTCATTGTTGGCCCACATCACAGAGACGACAGCTACCTGATCGGAAAGCAAGGCTTGATACTGAGTCATATCAAGCCGACCCTTGGCATCCACTTCCAATTTATGTACCTTATACCCATCTTTTTCCAGATGTTCGCATAATGTCAACACCGCCGGATGTTCAACCACGGTGGTGATAATTTCTTTTCGTTCTGGTTGGGCTTTTAATGCAGATAAAATGGCCGTTGAATCTGACTCGGTTCCGCAGGAAGTAAAAATAATTTCCGAATCATGCTCGGCACCAATCAAAGTTTGAATATTCTTTCTGGCTTGTTTAATGGTCCGTCCAACTTTATTGCCAAAGCTATGCATGGATGACGGATTACCAAATTGATCACTGAAGAACGGTAACATGGCATCAACGACTTTAGGATCAACCATAGTCGTTGCGTTATTATCAAGATAGATACCCTTAGACATTGGCTTAACCTCCCGCTTTCACGGCTTGCGGCATTTGTGAAGCCGGTACGACTTTAATAAATTCACCGAGATCTTCCATTAAGCGTTGTTGAATTCCACCCAATGTCGCTGAAGCCAATTGACAACCACTACAGGCGCCGATCATATTGACATAAATGGTGTTGCCATCGACCTCCACTAACTCAACATCCCCACCATCGGCTTTCAAGGTAGGTCTCATGGATTCCAGCACCATTTCGATACGACGAATTCGTTGCAAATTTGTCATACTGTTGCTAACAGATGCCGCTGCGGGTTGCTGAACGGGCGCCTTAATTGCCGCATTAAACGTATCACCACGTTCGGTCATCACCGCTGTTAAAATTTCTTCGATACCTTCATGACAAGACGAACACCCGCCTCCTGCTTTCGTGTAATTAGTGACTTCTTCCACAGTACTTAAGTTATTGGCACGAATGGTATCTTCAATCATCACCGCATCAATGGCAAAACATTTGCAAATTAAGGCGCCTTCTTCATGATCATCTTCCCATACTTCACCACGGTAATTCGCCACCGCGGCTTGCAAGGCCTCGCGTCCCATGACAGAACAATGCATTTTTTCTGGAGGAAGCCCATCAAGAAAATCTGCAATATCCTGATTGGATACTTTCAATGCTTCATCAACCGTCATCCCTTTGACAATTTCGGTCAGTGCCGAAGAAGAAGCAATGGCAGAACCACAACCAAAGGTTTGAAAACCTGCATCCTGGATCACATCATTACTATCGTCAACACATAAAGTGAGACGCAACGCATCACCACAACTAATCGAACCAACTTCACCAATTGCATTTGCATTTTCAACCGCCCCCGCATTTTTTGGATCAAAGAAGTGTTCTTTAACTTTTTCGGAATAGTCCCACATGGGTCAACCTCCACTTTGAAAATTAAAATAAATTATTAACATGAAAATGAATTACCACAACCACAAGAAGCCGTTGCATTAGGATTTTCAAACTTAAATCCTGCACCATCGATATTATCGATAAAATCAACGGTCACTCCGGCTAACAAGGCTGCGCTTTCGGAATCGATGACGACCTTCAAACCCGCGTTATCAATCACCATATCCCGATCTTTTATTTTCTCTTCTAGTGCTAAGCCATACTGAAACCCCGAACAACCACCCCCCTGCACTGAAATTCTTAACCCTTCGATGGCTTTGTCTGATCCATCGATAAATCGCTTTACCGCATTTGTTGCATTTTCTGTTAAATTAATCATTGCTCTTTCTCCTTGGCAGACCACTTGCAAATTGCTTTAACAAACATTTTGCAACCCATATGCCACTCAGTTTCAATATTTTAAGTTATTGTATTTAATGATTTTAAATGCATCAGATGAAACAAATCATTTGTTGCAAACATAACTACCCAGTATGTTTGTAGGCTTTGCAACAATCACTAAACCATGGGTTACGCCACATATTGACCGGGTCATTGATATCCAGTCGGGCTTAGGACATACCCCAACCTAGAGGGTGGACTTGATTTCAAACACCTTCATTTTCATGGATGAAAATGCAGAGCGTATAGGGATATATTTACAGCGTGTTTTGAAATCAAGTCCACCCTCTAGGCCTTTGTCGAGAGGTACGGATAACAAGCCGATGTCTGGATATTAACGTTCGGGTCTATAACCCATTTATAAGGAGACCATCATGCATATTACACAAGCACAACCAGGCGACATCATTTATGCCGACAAAGACATTTACAATGATGGCAGCATGCCCGATGTTGAAACCGAGATATTACTGGCTAAAAAAGGCGCGAGAGGTGTTTTAGTGAATACCGGACACTATGAAGAATTCCCAGATACCACATTATATTTAGTACGCTTTGAAGACGTGGATAAACAATTAGGCCCGGCAGTTACCTGCCTGGAAGATGAGATAATATTCAACGATGAAGATTAAAACGGGATCGACACGCACATCACAATCAACGACGGAACATAACCCACTGACTTTATCTGGAAGCAGAAAGCATGGGCTTGCAAGGGATCGGAATCGGGTTGCTTCTTTGATAATGCTGTTCACCAGGCGGTGAGATTATCAAGTGATGTATCACTTCACAGTAGGCGCTGCGCTTAATGATACTGCCAGCGTATAAACATTTATAAAGATTATCACTGGTGTTTTTAGACGAGTAGCCCGAATGCAGCATTACAGAATCCCGGAAACATTGCACCAGGCTTGTCGTGCCATGGGTCAATCTTGGGTCAAGGGATTTTCAGCCGCCAAGGCGTTATACCTGAATCAAACAAACTAAATTTCTTAGTTTTGTCTTTGAGTGATGGGTCTGAGGGCAATGTCCTTAATGTCGACGATATGTTGAAGGTACCACCAAGTTTACGTCTTGAGTCACACCATTGAGGCTTTCCGAGTGGCTGACGATGAGATATCCTCCCCGCTTTAAGTGACGGAGCAGATTTGTCACTACCTGTTGTTTGGTCTCCATGTCAAAGTAGATAAGCACGTTGCGCAGAAATATTAAATCGAAGTTGCCGAGCTTGCTTAAATCGGACTTGAGATTGGCATGCAGAAATTTAATGCGTGCACGCAACTCTTCGCAGACGATAAACGTACCCGCTTGGCTCCCGATACCCTTCAGACAATACTTGCTCAAATAGTGAGGGGGTATGCCTTCCGCACGTGTCATTGGATACTGACCAGTACACGCCTGTTCCACGACTCGGCGACTGATGTCGGTGCCAACAATCTCCCAAGCCTTGGTAGGACTGTATTCGGCGAGCACCATGGATAGCGTGTACGCTTCTTCACCGGTGGAACTGGCGGCGCTCCACACCCGCTTCGGATTGGAACACCATTCGGGTAGAACTCGATCGCGCAAAAAATCGAAATGCTTAGGTTCACGGAAGAAGAAAGTCTCATTGGTGGTTAGCAGATCAACGGCGGTTTGATACTCATCTTGCACATTGTTTTTCACCAGTTTAAAGTACTCTGCGTAGCTGGTTAAGCCAAAGTGCTTGACGCGCTTAGCCAGCCGACTGCTAATCAGCGTCTTTTTAGCATCGGATAGATTGATACCGGCGGTATCGTAAATCATTTTCCGAAACTGCTCGAACTCACTATTTGTGAGTGTCGGCGTATCTATTATCGTGTTAACGCCGGTACTCAAAGTACTAAAGAAGTTCATGATTTTCTTCCGATGACTACTCGACCACTTTTCAATACTATACCCAAAGCCTAAATATCAAACGCTTTGGGTATATGATACGACAAACTTGCTATGCCATGTGGGTCATATCGTTGGTCGCCGTCATGTGAGCGGTCTGGCTGACCAGAGCCATCTCATCCACTGACAATACTTCATCCACGTTCAGGAGGATGACAAATTTGTCATTGACTTTGCCCATGCCTTGAATAAAATCGGTTCGAATCTTGGCACCGAAAGTTGGCGCGGGCTCAATCTCCGAGGCAGCGATTTCCAGTACCTCGGACACCAAGTCCACTACCACACCAATGTCCTGCAGGCCTTCCTCCGTGGATACTTCAGCGATGATGATGCAGGTGCGCTTGGTGATCTCGCTTTGCTTGTCGCCGAAACGAGCCCGCAAATCCACCACGGGCACCACCGAACCACGCAGGTTAATGACTCCACGGATGAAATTCGGCATCATGGGTACGGTGGTGAGCTCGCCGTATCCCAAGATCTCCTTGATATGCAGAATGCCAATGGCATACATCTCATCACGCAACAGAAAAGTAAGAAACTGCCTTTGTTGATCTTGCTCCAAATCCGCCATGTGGGTATCGGCAGCCTTCATTACGGGCATATTCATGGTCTTCTCCTAGAACTTCACGAATTCATTGTCAACTTGTATCGCATTTTCCTTTAGCTTGGAGTTGGAAATACTTGCTATCGGCTGCGATTGCTTGGCCAGTAACGAAGTGTCTTGCGCTATGTCTACACTGAAGAAGTTCATGAGTTGCTGCAATTGCTCGGCCTGACTGCTCATTTCCTCCGCTGTGGCGGCTAATTCCTCTGAGGAGGAGGCACCCTGCTGGGTGATCTTGTTTAACTGTTCCATAGCGATGTTAATTTGGTCAGCACCTGAGGATTGCTCTTCGGAAGCTGAGTTGATCTCTTGCACTAGGTCGGAGGTTTTCTTGATAGAGGGCACGATTTCGTCCAGTAATTTGCCTGCCTTTTCCGCCAGACCCACGCTGCTTTCGGCCACCTCGCCGATCTCTTGCGCTGCCACCTGGGAGCGCTCCGCCAGTTTGCGTACCTCGGCAGCGACTACGGCAAATCCTTTGCCATGTTCACCGGCACGGGCTGCTTCAATGGCGGCGTTGAGGGCGAGTAGGTTAGTCTGGTAGGCAATATCGTCGATGATGCCGATTTTTTCCGCGATGGATTTCATGGCGATAACCGTTTCACGCACCGACTCGCCACCTTCCTCTGCCTCTTTGGCAGCCTTCGAGGCCATGTGGTCAGTGACTTTGGCATTCTCGGTGTTTTGGTTGATGGAGGCCGACATTTGCTCCACAGAGGAGGAGGTTTGTTCCACACTGGTTGCCTGTTCGCTGGAACCCTGACTCAAATTCTGCGCCGTGGCCGAGACCTGTTCCGAGGCGGACGATAGGGCAGAAGCTGCGCCGCGTACTTCGCCAATAACCTGAGCGAGTTTGGTTACGGTTTCATTGATGGTGTTTTTAAGTTCATCGAATTCGCCCTGATAGTCTTGCTTGATGGTCTGGGTCATGTCGCCTTCAGAGACGGCGGTCAACACCTGTTTGACCTCGTTGATGGGGTCGACGATGGCATCCAAGGTGCTGTTAACGCCGTCGATGATGCGGCGAAAATCACCCTGGTGTTTGCTGGCATCCGCACGGGTTGTGAGCTTACCTGCCACTGCCGACTTGGCCAACATGTTGGTGTCAGACACGAGGGCCTTGATGTTGGTGCGCACCTGTTCGATGATTTCGTTGATAAAGGCTTTCTTACCTGGGAACTGCTCCAGTGGTTCATCTAAATTACCATCGCCGAATGCCTTGGCGCAGGCCATCGCCTTCTTATTCAACATAATGTGGCCATTAACCATGTCATTGACACCTTGGGCCATGATCGCGTAGTCCCCTTGGTATTTGGTAACGTCTATCATTACGTCGATATCACCCTGGTCGTGTTGTTCCGACATGTGTGTCATATCAGATAATATGGATTGAAGGGCTTTGAGTTTGGTGCGCACTTGTTCAATGGTTTCATTGATAAAGGCTTTCTTACCTGGGAACTGCTCCAATGGTTCATCTAAATTACCATCGCCGAATGCCTTGACGCAGGCCATCGCCTTCTTATTCAACATAATGTGGCCATTAACCATGTCATTGACACCCTGAGCCATAATCGCGTAGTCACCTTGGAATTTGGCAACGTTTATCACCACATCGATATCCCCCTGGTCGTGCTGTTCCGACATGTGTTTCATGTCAGATAATACGAACTGAATAGATTTAATGGTATTTTGCATGGCTAACAACAGTTGCGCGGTTTCATCTTTACCCCTCACCTCAATCTTTGCGCTCATGTCGCCATCCGCCAATTGATTAGCAATCGCTACGGCCTTGCGGATGGGACGAACGATAGCCCCGGTAATGATAAAAGCCAGAAAAATACCCAGCGTAATCGCAATGGCGCTGACCGTTAATACCGAAACCTCGGCTTGCTCATTGGAAGACTGCAACATAGGGCCAAGCTCATCTTGCTGACCTTTGATCTCTAGTTTAAGATCTTCAACGATCTTGGCAACCTGCAGACCGGCAGGGTCTAGCTTTTCTGTTTTTAGCTTGTTACGGGTCTCGATGCCTTTGACCAACTCAACAAAGGAGCCAATATACTTTTCACTGACGGATCTCACGTTGGTTAAATGGCTACGATGGGTAGCATTTTGCACTTCCGTGTCTAGCGATGCTAGATGCTTCTCGAACTCGCTAAATTCTTTTTGCACCCGATCTACATGGGCTGGCGAATTAGTATCCAGGAATTTCACCACATACAAGCGAGCCAGTAACAGATTGCGAATCGCCAGAGAGGCCTCGTAGGCAGCACCCATCTCATTGCTCTTGCGGGCACTGACTAAGATCTCACTCAATTGCTGTTCCATATAAGGGCCAATCTTGTCCAGATTGTTACGCACCAGCTCATGCCGCCTATGGATCAAGTCGGTAATTTCACCGAAGGTGCTGTCATAACTGGCCAGTGTCTGAGCAACCTGCTCGAAAGTCGTGCGCTGTTTGTCATCGATGGCTTGCTCCTGGGCCTCGGCCACCAGCGCACTGAGTTTGCTGAAGCGCTCCTTCTGGATCGTTAAATGCTCCTCTTTGCTGGTACTGTAATAGTTCAGGGCACCAAGGCGCATGGTCAGCAGGTTGGCTTGCACTCGTCCGGCGTTATTGGTATTGCGTGCCAGGGCACGGTAATCGGTGAAACCACTTGTTGCTCTTTCTAATGCATTGAATGATAACAACGCCACAATACTGAGCAACACCACCACCACACCGAAACTTAATCCTAAACGCATTCCTATCTTCATATTTTTAAACACTTATATTCCCCTTTAAGTAAATAAAATCTATAATCATGAATTAAATCGTTGCCGTAACAAAATGACTTTCTTTTGATGAAACTTGATGTATTAAGCCAGGCACATCAAGGATTAAAGCCACCTGGCCGTTGCCTAGAATAGTCGAGCCACTGATACCTCGCAGGTGGCTGAAGATCTTGCCCAGCGGTTTGATAACCGTCTGAAATTCTCCCATCAACTGGTTCACCACCAGTCCGGCCTTGTTGCCAGCGTGCTGCACGACCACCACATTTTCACGTTGCGGTGGCTGGCCGTTCAATGCAAACATTTCGTGCAAGTCAATAAGCGGCACTACTTCACCATGTAAATTCATATAGTTTTGATTGGTATCGGCTGAATGACTCACGCGGTGGCGTTCAACACACTCCAGCACCATATCCAGGGGCACAATAAAAGTTGCCTGGTCCACGCTGACAAGGAAACCATTGATGATGGCTAAGGTCAGCGGCATGCGTATCTTGAAGGTGGTGCCCTCGCGGGGACGGCTCTCTATGTCTACCGTACCACGCAAGGCTGTGATATTGCGCTTCACCACATCCATACCCACACCACGGCCGGAGAGGTTACTGACCTGTTCCGCCGTGGAAAAGCCAGGCTCGAAGATGAGGTTATAAATATCCTGGTCTTCCAGATGCTGGCCTTCCGCCACTAGACCGTTCTCGATGGCCTTGCCCAAAATTTTGTCCCGATTTAGGCCATCGCCATCGTCAGACACCTCAATGACAACATTCCCTGAGTCATGATAAGCGTTAAGGCGTTGAATACCGGTGGACGACTTGCCGCGCTCTAGGCGAACCTTCGCAGGCTCGATACCGTGGTCCATAGAATTGCGCACTAGGTGAATAAGGGGGTCGGCGATCTTTTCTACCACGGTTTTGTCCAACTCAGTTTCGGCACCGCTGATCACCAGCTCGATGTCCTTGCCCAACTCCTTGGAAACGTCGTGTACTACGCGCCGAAATCGGTTAAACGTAGCGCCTATCTGTACCATGCGTAAGCGCAGGGCCGAATCTCGCACCTCTTCCATCAAGCTTGTCAGCGTGGAGACGGATTCGATGAGTGTACCGTCGCCATTGGCCTTCACATTTAGAGAAGTGCTGGCACCAGCAATGACCAATTCGCCGATGAGGTTAATCAGATTGTCCAGTTTGTCGGCATCGACGCGGATGGATTGCGCCTCACGCGCTTTTCCGTCGCGCACCTGGGCTTGCTTTTCGACCGCGGCATCGACCACCGTCTGCGAGGTCATACCGCTTTTCACTGCAATATCTCCCAGGAGTTGGGAGACATCACGGGCCTGCATTTCATCCTGTATCCGCAGGGCTTCGTCCAACTCTGCCTGGGTGAGCGAGCCACAACTCACCAGAATGTCACCTAACCGTTTGTCTTCTTCGGGCAATGCATGAATATACCGCACGCACTCTGAAAGCAAGCTGTGCGGCGGCAAGATACGCACCAAACTGCTATCGCGTACGAAGTCGAAAGCGCTCTCGATCGTCTCTTTGTCGGCATCGCTCTTAAAGCTGAGTTCGAAACCCAGGTAGCATGTCTCCGGATCCATGCTTATTCCTGCGGGTATATTATCCTCCAGGGTGATTATGTTCACGATCTCGCCGATAGTACCCAGGTAACGCAGGACGGACAGTGGGTCCATACCGTCACGCAATGAGTCTGGTCCGAAACGCAGAGAGATATTCCAGTTGTCGTTGCTGGCCCTGCTACCGTTAATGTGTTCCACCGGGGCCTCCACAGTTTGCGGTACCGGGGTCTCTATGGTGTGGATCTTTGTATCGGCACCGAACGCATGTAAACGTTTGGTAAGACCGGCACCATTGGCATGCAGCGCCTCGGTTTCGATTTCGCTGCCCAGTTCCGCCTGATAGACGAGATTTTTGATGTGATCGCCACAATCTAGCAACAGCGCAATCATATCGTTGCTAGCATGCAACGCGCCCACACGTAGCTTATCAAGTAGGTTTTCCACGTCATGGGTAAAGGCTACCGTGTCATCCATTCCAAACAGGCCAGCAGAACCCTTGATGGTATGTGCGGCACGAAAAATGGTGTTGTGTAATTCATGCTTACCCTCCTTATCCTCTTCTTGATCGAGGCGTAGTAGAGCATCCTCCATGTTCTGAAGCAGTTCGAGGCTTTCCGCCACATAGGTTTGCAGCGCGGAATCCATATCCTTATCCATATTATTCTCCTTAGGCATGTTCCAGAATCACAGGGTCGCCGAAATACCGCACGAGCCCCATAGTCTCAAAAGTTTCCAAAACCACATTACTGTGTTCCACCAAAGAAAGAGCGAGCTGTTTCTGTGCGCGTTCTTTTTTGGCGAATATTAATAATTGAACACCCGCACTATCGATTTCATTGATATTACTGAGATTGATTTCCAGTTCACGGGAGTCGTCGAGTAACGTGTCCAATTTGTTTTTTAGATCAGTGGCGGTATAAATGGTCATTTCGCCGTCGATAAACGCGCAGCATTTCTGCTCGAATTCTTGAACCTTAAACATCGTTATTCCTTCTTCCAGTCGTTTTTTGTTAAGGGAGGATGAGTTTAGATACTTTAGCCTAGTTTTTGTCCAGCGATGCGTGACTTATCGTGCATTTCCCGAATGTCTGATTTAACATCCATAGATTCCCTACGTTGCGAGATTATCGGTCGCTAGCCCCACCTACTTTAAGTGCTTTGTAACTAAAACCGGTGTCATATCGCAATATATGAAATTTAATTTTCTGCTGGAATAAAAAAATGGCTCAAGGAGGAAAACCTCACAAACAACAAAGTCGAAACTCTCCATCGCTGCCAGCCATGGAGAGCGGACGCGAGGGCCGGTAGTCCCCGGTAGGCGTCGGTCATTTTGGATACCCGTCGTGCGCGAGCGCCAGAGGGGATCTAAAATGACATCCGACACGCCATCAAGCCATTGAGGGAGTGCGGCGTAGCCAGCACCGAGCTTGCGATGGTGTGGCGAAGCGGCACGTACGCAGGGCGGCCGGGGCCAATCAGCTGTCGCGTAGGCGAGTCGATTTGGTGACAGGGATGTCCCAAATTTTTCACGAGGTAGCGACACCCTTGTGTTAACCTGAGAAATGAGAAAATAGTGTGTTGTCGGATAAAATTCCAAATGTTATAATTTGGTAAAAAGACAAAAAAACGAATCTACGAAGGATTCAAGGAATTCAGTAACCAAAGGAGTCGAGATAGATAAAAGAATCATCCAGCATGTTCTTCAAGAATAATTAATTAAGCCTGTTATAAAGCCACAGTTTATGGGTCAAATATGATATTGACTATTTAATATTCCAATACCAGTCAACATGATATTTGACCCCTAAATTTTATAAATCAAGCGCCGCCCCGCCCCACGATTCATCACGTGATACCAAGAACCCGAATATTCTATTCTAAGAGGTCTAGCCATAAGGGAAAGTATAGCTCTTATTACTATATATAACTAGTCTTGACCCCTTTGCATCATTTTTTGAAACACTCAATTTTAATTGCAAAGGATTCTATGCCGTGCGCTGCCCGGCCAGCTCTACCTTTCCTGCCATTGAAGCCTTTTTTCAAAGCGGTGAAAAAGAATCGACTTTATGGATTGATCCCAGCAACAACTATCTAAAGGGTTTAACCGCCGAAGAAAAAAAACAAGCCAAAGCCATCAAATTACGCTGTCTGCGCTTAGTGAGCCCAGAAGGAGAGGTCTCTGTACTACTCACGAATCTATTTGACAAGCGAAAATACAAATACGATGAAATCATCGCACTTTATTTCAAGCGTTGGGCGGTTGAGGATCACTATCGCCATGAAAAATGTTTCTTGGCGATTGAGACGTTTCATAGTCAAAGTGTTAACGGGATTAAACAAGAACTCTACGCGGTTCTGGTGACGTCCGTGATCGCGAGAACGATCACGGCGTTGAGTGTGGATTCTGAGTCACCAGAGACTGAAAAATCAACGGTATCACCTCAACTAAAAAATGCGGTCATCAGTTTTGCCAAAGAAGCGGCCTTGCTAATCCCTAAAGATCCAGAAAAGCCTTTAAGATTTTTGAAGAGCTCATTGAAACGATCAGACTTGTCAAATATTACAAACCAAAAAAACCAAGGTTATCGGCACCTCGAATCACAAAAAAAGCAAAAAATAACGTGGCAGAATAAACGGCAAAACAAATTAATCGAAGATTCTTAAGTCAACAGCATTGTCCATTATACCGGGGGATGCTCAGTCGCTTACGCTATCGGAGATCGAGATGAAGCCACGTACCTTCGCTTGTGGGAGGGAGTCCCTGCCTTTTACAAGAAGGCGATTTGCTATAGTGATTTTTGGAGCGTCTATCAATGCGTTATTCCGGATGACATGAATCATATCCAAATAAAAAATACGTGAATTAACATGAAAACGAGTTGCCACAACCGCAAGACGCCGTTGCATTTAGATTTTCAAATTTAAATCCTGCGCCATCAATATACTCGATGAAATCAACGGTCACTCCGGCTAACAAGGAGTCATTTTCTGAATCAATGACTACCTTCAAGCCCGCGTTATCAATAATCACATCCTTGTCAGTGATTCTTTCTTCCAGTGCCAAACCATATTGAAAACCCGAACAACCACCTCCCTGCACTGAAATTCTTAGTCCCTCGATAAATCGCTTGACTGCATTTGTCGCATTTTTCGTTAAATTAATCATTGCTCATTCTCCTTGGCAGACCACTTGCAAATTGTTTTAATAAGCATTTTACAACCCATATGCCACTCAATATTAATTTTTTAAGCTATTATTTTTTATGTTTTTAAATAAATTAACTGAGAAAAATCATTTGTGACAAACATAACTACCCAGTGTATTTGTAGGCTTTACAACAATCACTAAGCAACGGGTTATGGCATAATTCATTGCGATAAGGAGACCTTCATGCATATCACACAAGCACAACCCGGCGATGTTATTTATGCCGACAAAGACATTTACAATGATGGCAGCATGCCCGATGTTGAAACCGAGATATTACTGGCTAAAAAAGGCGCTAGAGGTGTTTTAGTGAATACCGGACACTATGAAGAATTCCCAGATACCACATTATATTTAGTACGCTTTGAAGACGCGGATAAACAATTAGGCCCGGCAGTTACCTGCCTGGAAGATGAGATCATAATTAGAGATGAAGATTAAAACTGGAGCGACACTTAGCTCACAATCAGCCACTGAACAAGTCATCGAGTATCATGTAAAAACCAAGCATTATCTTGATAAGTATGCAGCGGGACCCGAGTTTCTTGATTGGGATCTGCAACCTAATCCCTATCGATATTTTACTGGAATAGATAGAATTGCTTTACCACTGAACCTGTCTGGCATAAACAGTCACTTTCAATCCCTGTATGAATCTCCAATAGAGCAGCGTGCGATCTTTCCAATAAAAAAAGAAACACTAGCCATTTTATTAGGCCTATCCATGGGACTGTCAGCACACAAAGAATATATGGGAGATCGCTGGTCGCTTAGATGCAACCCATCCAGTGGTAACCTGCATCCAACAGAAGTTTATCTGATCACCTCCGAAATTGATGGGCTCAGCAATGGTATCTATCACTATCTCAGCGAAGATCATTCGCTACAACAAAGAATGTCTCCCATAGATAACAAGCTGAGTCTAGACTCCCCCATGGCCTTGCTTTCGCTAACCTCGATTCACTGGCGTGAAGCCTGGAAATATGGTGAACGTGCATTCCGCTACTGTCAACTTGATATTGGCCATGCATTGGCAGCCATGGCCTATGCAGCTCGATGTTTAGGTTGGCAAGTTAATATACTCAAGCAATGCTCATCGAATCATATAGCCACCGTGTGTGGCATTGACCGAAAGGCAGACTTTGAAAAAGCGGAACAGGAATCTCCAGAGCTAATCATTTCAATTGAATTAGCTCAGCATAAAGCGCCAGATATTAACCCAATTATTAAACTAGAGAAACTCATTGAGTGGGCAAAAGCAGGCCAGTGGCATGGAAAAGCCAACGTACTAGATAACCATCCAATGTATCGTTGGCCTGTTATTGCGCAAGTCGACCAGGCCACCGAAATAACACCAATAAAAACAAATAAAATTCTTCAAAGCGATACCCCTGCCCCCTTAGCTCATGATAGTACTTTACTTGCCAAACACGTCATTTACGCCCGTCGCAGTGCCCAGCGTTTTGACAAGCAAACCGGCTTAAGCCGAAACCAATTCTATAGCCTATTAGATAAATGCCTCTATCGCCCAGACACATTACCATGGAGTGCTTTATCAGAGGTATTTCCCATGTTTTGTATTTTCTATGTACACCGGATTAATTCATTAACACCAGGACTTTATCTTTTCGCCAATACCCACCTGACGATAGATCAACTTAAACAGCAATTTAATCAAAACTATTTATGGAGCAAGCCTGCCAGCTGTCCAGAGCATTTGTCTTTTTACCTATTATCCAACGTGAATGCAGAGAAAATAAGCAAGCGTTTGTCCTGCCATCAAGCGATTGCCTCTGACGGTGCATTCTCGCTTTCCATGTTCCTTCAGTTTGAAAAAACGATAATAGGCCAACCAATGAACTATCGAAAAATACACTGGCAAGCCGGTGTTTTAGGTCAATTACTTTACCTAGAAGCGGAAAGCATTGGCTTGCAAGGTACCGGAATCGGTTGTTTCTTTGATGACGCTGTGCATCAGGTGGTGGGATTATCCAATATGGAATATCAAGTCATTTATCACTTCACGGTAGGCGCAGCACTCAATGACGCACGCATTAGTACTCTGCCCGCCTATGAGCATTTATAAAATTTGTCTGTGTAGGGTGCGTTATACGCACTAAAAAACGGTTAAATCAACCCTAACGTTTCAAAAAAAGGTGAGGAAAAAAGCTTTAGTTTCTGTAGATAAAAGAAAAACGGAGTTTTTTCTAAAATAAGCAATGTCACTCATTGTGAGTTTTAGAAAAAGCAAGTATTTGTCCTTAGGTGCAGTAAATAAAGCAGCGTAGCAGTTTTAAACCAGTTTTTTTGAAACGTTAGGGTCAACCCAATGAGTGGCAATCGTCATTTTGGTTGCCCTCGGTAACGTTGCTTGGTGTATGCAATGCAACCTATCAGACATATACTCATTGGATTTCCTTTTGTAAGTGCCTATCTAGTAACTGCAGTGGATGCAAAACTTCAACGTTCATATCTTTCACATCAACACCGTCTTTTAGATGCAAAGCACAACCAACGTTTGAAGTGACAAGAATATCCGGTTTTAAATCAAGAATTGCATTTAAGCTGTCATCACGTATTTGTAATGCCTGTTCATGGTGGGTAAGTAAATAACTTCCCCCCGCACCACAACAATTCACCGTTTCAGGGAATGCAACTAATTTAATTCCAGGAATCTTTTCTAATGCTTGCCACACAGCATTGTAATCACAATAAAAAACTAATCAATTAATCGTGAACAGCTCTCTAAATCCAAATATCTGTATTGTTGTGAGATACCTATTAATTGCTCAAGAATATCAACATCAAAGCCAATCTTATGGGTATCACCCATCCGCATCAAAGGTCGACGAATCAATATCGGATTATCTATCATCAATGATAAAATTTCTGATTCGCTTAAATCATCGATCTTTAATTGATTATTTTTGACCAAGGGCGCACTTTTATTTAACCATTGCTCTATTGGCAAGTTACCAAAGAACTTGCGTAATAACTCAGGCGTCCAAGACTCATTCAGGATATCCCTTTCAATCAAGCTATAACCGGCTTCTCTTAGAATTTTTTTTTGCTTCGAATTATTAATACAACCAGGCTTTTCATAAAATATGATAACAAGCATAATAATCACGTCTTGTCTTTACCCTAACGTTTCAAAAAAAAGTGAGGAAAAAAGCTTTAGTTGCTGTATATAAGGGCGAACACGGAGGTTTTTCTAAATCGATCCATGTCACTCATAGTGAGTTTTAGAAAAAGTGAGTATTCGTCCTTAGATGCAGTAAATAAAGCAGTGAAACGGTTTTTAACCAGTTTTTTTGAAACGTTAGGGTTTATTGACAATTTTCAATAAGTCCACCACCGGATGTTGCCACAGCCATCAACACAGGCCGATAGTTTTTATCAAACCCTGTAGACTCATCCTTACCCTGTTGCTTAACCGAATGGAGTATAGGAAGTTGGGTAGATTGACAATATAGACTTCAAATATTTTTCCAGTTCTTCCAACAAAATATGCGTGCACAGGTAAGGCGGTAAATAATCCTTTAGGTATTTCTGCTTGCTCGGCTTCCACTTCGTCATCTGCCTGGTAACGGGCACTTTTCCTCGCCTTGCGCAAATACTTTCCCAAAATATCGCCCGGTGCTTCCAAAGTTAACACCCGCTCACTGAGAATGCTTTCATCATTGACCAGCTGCGCATCATCCCCTTGAGAAGATAATACCACCATATTTTTTCGAGACCAATCGGTACTGCGATGACTAGTGGTGGGGTCTTCTGCAAAAAATCCGACCCCTTTGGCTGAAAATTTATCCCCATATTGTGAGCGCCAGGAAAAATAACACTTTTCAGTCTCGTCATACGCGTCAATGAGGCCGGCCGTTTCTTTTACATAACCTTTTTCCGCTAAGATTTCACTGATGGTTTTATTTTCAATATCTTTACTGCGAATGGTAATGGTTTTCGTTGCCATTTTCGCTTTGGCATTGGCTTTTAACTCGATTAATAACTTCGCCGTCTCCTCTTCACCACCGGGGGTAAAATCCACACGCGTCACCACATAAGCCAGCGTTTTATCAGTGGCATTGGCAGTAAATAACCAACCTCGAACGGCATTATGTACAAGATAACGAGCTAATGCGGGAACCACCCTTTCCAGATCATCAACAGTAAATCGCTCAGCCTCGTCATTGATCGCTTTTTGCAGTGTCGAAAGCTGAGCAGCCCGCGATTGCATCAACGGCCCCGCATTTTGATACAGGTTTTGTAAATAGTTGACCTGGTGATGAGACAGTTCTCTAAATAAAACTTCCACTTTATCACCAAAACGCAGTTGCTCTTTGAGCGCCGACAAATCCGGGAATTCACTGAGAAAATAATCAATATAGGGTTTTTCGATTTCCAGTTTCATTAGGCTTTCCAAAATTCGCTAGACATTGCCAATGATGTTATTCTCCCGCAACATGGCTTTAAAGGCTTTCATCACCGGGCGGGATATCATGGTCTCCGCGTACAAGCGCTGTTCGTAAACTTTTTCCTTCATATACTCATCCATTGATTTTTCCGCGCTGGCAATCAATCGATGAATATCAGCTCCAAGAAATTTCCCCTGGCGGTGTTTGCTAACCTTATACATTAATGCGATCACTGCTTTTTCTTGTGGGAACATTTTACACTTACCATCGAGTATCTTTAACATGATGCTGGTGATGCAATCAATTTGTATGGGCTCAAGTTGCGCTTTTTCTATCCACAATAAGGCAGAATGAACTTTTTGCCGGTTTTGCATTTATTTAATCACACCAGAACATATGATTTGACAGGCATGACACTCATTACACGGTTACAGCGGTTTGGGCAAAAACGGATTTTAGATATTTCAGGATAGCGGCGGTGGCAGCCAGTTCCAGGGCATTAAACCCATCGTGGGTTGCAATGTGCATATCCGCACCCGCCTCTACCAGCAATTTAACGACTTCCAGTTTACCACTGGAAGCAGCATAACCGAGACACGTCGCGCCATTAACATTTTGGCGATTGATATTACCGGTCGAGGCTATAAGTGTTTTCACCACATTGAGCTGATTGCTAAAACAAGCAAACCAAAGGGCACTATTTTTATCCGCATTCACCAGATCTGCGTCAGCACCACGCGCCAGCAGTTCCTTGACTACGTCCAGATTGCCTTCCTTGGCAGCTTCCATGAGCGGAGTATTGGCATTGGCAATTCGGTCATTGATGTTCAAAGGGTCAAAACCTTTATGACTCAGCCAGGTGTTGATCGGATCAGATGCAGGTGATTCCTTTTGCTGCGAAAATTTTTTCCAGGCAGTATAACCACCTGTCAAGTTGTAAACATTTTTAAAGCCCAGCTTGCCCAATAAGCAGCACAAATCACGACTGCTATTTCCCAAATAACAATAAACCAAAACTTTTTGTTCTTTTGTATTATTCTTTATAAGCTGCTCAATGGAAAAATCATTCGCCGGAATCGCATTAGGTATATGGTCATTGTTAAATGAGTTTAAGTCCCTTGCATCGAGAATCGTGATCGCAGCCTGTGTTAGCAGTGTTGCCACCGCTGATGCATCGATATCTTGAAACGACATAATCTTTTCCTTCTATAAATGCGCTAGAGCAAGCATGTCGGAACATTGATAATTCATTATTTTCCGTAGTAAAATTCCTACCACAAGAATGTCTTTAAACTTTATTAATTCAAATGGCATACCATTTTTGACGAATACACTAAGTGCTTGAATATAGAGTTATTCACTCGTTGATATTTTTTTTCTTTTGTCACCTTTCCAACAATGCCAACAAAGGCCACCGCTCACTGATGTACCGTTTTAGACAAATCAGTTTTGAATCAATATTTAAGGCCATGTTTTTTTCCCAGAAAAATTTTTTTATTATCATGGTTCGGTTTTTGCGTAATGCTGCCTAGCAGATTAAAAAAAGCTATGCTTCGTTGGTATTTAATATTTGATAAATTTGGAGAGTTTCGGAAAATGTCCATTGATGCGATTAAATCTTTTTCAGAAAAAGCAAAATCAAATGCCGACCTGAGTGAAAAGCTCATGGCCTGTCAAAAAGTCAGGGCTTGATATTGATGGGTTTCACTTCGTTCTACCCATCCTACACTCTAAAACGGTATCGATGGGAACTTTTTTCGGGTAAGGCGGCATTCACGCTTCTAGCGTGAGGTTAAAACGTGTCTGCGACAATCAGCAAGCTTCAAAAACAACAGGATTGTCCATTCAACTCAGGTGCTCTTGAATTGCATGATACATTTTTCGATCAGCAACAAGCTGATATTTTAATGCAGCAACTCATTGCAGAAAACCACTGGAATCATGGAGAATATGTTATCGCTGGACGCTGTTTTATCATGCCACGTTGGCAAACCTGGTATGCCGATCTCTGCATTATTTATAATTTCTCATATGAGTTGCATCAGCGCCGCGACTGGACGCCTGAACTATTAATGCTCAAACAACAAGTGGAGCATCAGTGCCAACACAAGTTTAATTCGGTATTGGTTAATTATTATCGCAATGGCAAAGATTGGGTCGATTGGCATTCAGATGACGACGTTGAACTTGGCCAAGCACCCGTAATTGCTTCTGTCAGTTTTGGGATCAACCGAAAATTTTGTTATCGCCATAAAAATTCAGGCAATATGAATTTCATCGATTTAAAAAACGGATCACTTTTGATAATGAAACCCTCTTTTCAGCAATATTGGCAGCACAGTATTACCCGAGCGCCTGAAATAAATTTGCCACGCATCAATTTAACTTTTCGACAAGTGGTAATGCCCGGGTAGAACAGGGATTCCTACTTTTTTGTTCCATTAGAATGATACCTTAAACGCCCCAAGTTAGGAATAGGTAGCCTTTTCCAATACGTAATAAGTTTCCTGTTTGGCGCCCAGATTTGGTTCGTATTTGTTCGTTCTGATTGACGACTGCATGGAGGCAGGAGGTTGAGCTACCAACAGTAGGCGCTTTAGGCGAAGACGGGCGGAAGATGGCGACTGCACGGATGCAGGAGGTAGGGCGACT
>Ga0316206_1000354_pt1 | contig 68999 bp, 45 predicted proteins | sample 6monthpyrite_MG_FD_204942 | JGI IMG/M metagenome (GOLD analysis project Ga0316206, IMG submission 204942) | Microbial mat bacterial communities from mineral coupon in-situ incubated in ocean water Damariscotta River, Maine, United States -... | ecosystem: Environmental > Aquatic > Marine >...
TCGACGTGTTTTTCGCTTCTTGAGATTGTATTCGGCTTCAGAAAAAGAGATTTGATCCATGGAAAGATACCTTTATTGATTTTTTCTCATTATGTCATAATACTGGACTTAATCAGAGTTACCCTAGAGTCTGCAAAACAACTAATCAGGCCGTCACTGCCTAACAAATCATCCTTATTTTCTACAATAATATTATACACCGCTTTAAATCCATCCGTGATATAGGACAAATACTTAGCTGGATCATGATCACTACAATCATTAGCGGGCAAGTGAGCATTTATCTTATTTATAGAGCAATGACCCACAGCACTCACATCAGACATGGTTCCATTGACTCTTTTTTCTACAATAGGATATAAACGGGTATTTAAAATAGATTCATAATACCCAGACTGAATATCAGATTTAGAATTAGATTTAGCCATTAATTCTTTATTTTCAGGATCTACATAGATAGGATAAAAAAGCATTTCATGATCAATAAATACTGGGAACTCACCATTTGCTATTAAGTTTTCATGATGATAGTCCATGCCTCTTAAAACATATAACAGCGCTGAGCACATACCAATCCGGGTATAGAATCTATTAATTTCATCATCGTTATCGCAAGGCTTATATTCGATATATTTAGCCCATCCATAGCATCCCTTATCAATAACGGGAAGATACTTTAATTCTAAATCAATCCGCTTATTAAACCACTCAACAAACACACCAAATGAGTGCTCAGCCATGACTGATTTAGGCTTATATACTAATTTTTCACCATTATTAAATTCAATTATGGTGACAGACTGCCCCTGCTCATGTGGGTCAGATAAATCCAGCTGTAGACCAGCTATCATCTTTACAATAGCTTCGCACGAAGATATATCAAACTTTTTACTAAAAAACAAAGCGTCTATTTCATTGAAATCAGCCAGCATTCGTTTAATTAACTTTGCTACTGACTGAACCCAGTAGTCAGTATGCATCGACAACAACCTGGCCAACACACTGTATTCTTTAAAAAATATCAATGGCTTTTTATAAACAAAACCAACATAAGTATTTAGATCAGTATCGACAGGATTATCCTTGAAGCCACTGGATAATGTTGAAGAACAAATTCGTTTCAATTTTTTTACCAGTTGAAATTCCAGCTCTAACTGCACCTGTTCATTAAGTGACTTATAAAAAACCCCATATGTAGACATTAATTCTAAACATGCGACTTTAACAAAGGGATTAACAAAAGCCACAAAGCAATCAGCCTCATCACCAGGCATATATTTATTATCACTAGCGTAAGAGATTCTTTTATACTGCTCTATAGCTGATAAAAATATCGCCACCCACTGTGGCGCATTGTTTTTTTCAGTAGCTTCTTCAAAATAAAATCTTGACTTATTAACTATATCGATATGTTTTTTTCTAAGTTTTATTTTTTTCATAATTTAAATGTTTTCATATAAAATTTCACTGCTGTCCCGTTAAATTTTTATAAATTGGGCGGTAATGCCCAACCAGTCAAGCTGAACTATTTATTAAATTCAATTAGACATGAAACTCAACGACTATGGACTAAAAATTCATAGGTTGACGACAGAGGACTAAAAGTCCTCTCTTATACAATACCACTCACAATACATTTTATTAACCGCACTAAAATTTAATCAATTTGTAGGGTGGATCAAGCGTAGCGGATCCACCAGAATTGAGTCGTGATATAGGTGGATCCGCTGCGCTTGATCCACCCTACTTTCTTAAAAAGAATTCAACTATCATTAATACATGTGTAGCAGCTAAAGCCTTGCACTAAAGTGCATAGTTTCAACTAGCGCCCTGGGACAATAAAAAATAAACCTTCGTCATATCTGGGTCGGCAGTTTTAAGTACCCAGTGTCTGTTGGCTTTTCAGAGCTGCTAGTTTCTGCCTTCACAGGAATGACAGGTTAACGGGACAGCAATGATAAAATTTATATGATTTTATAGCATCACTTTAACGAAGCAACATTGCATATTTAGATGGATTCACGTGCTAATACATACTCATCATATCTAATTCACTAGGTATTGATTTTCAATTTTTGCATTAAATCATACAAAGTTGGACGGCTAACACCCAGAAGTTCAGCTGCCGGCGAAACTTTTCCATTGGTATGATTCAGTACTTTAGTAATAACATTACGTTCAGCCGCTTCCCTAACTTCACGCAAATCAAATGAACTTGAGTCACTATTTTCTTCTGAAGATTTAAGCTCTAAATCTTCAGCTGTAATTTTCTTTCCGTCAGCCATAATTACTGCACGTTTTATTCTATTTTTAAGCTCACGTACATTACCAGGCCAATCATGCCCTTCTATTGCCGATAATGCTTCTTTAGTAAATCCTTTAAGTGTTTTATTTTGCTCCTTATTCATCAAATCAAAGAAAGAACGCGCCAATAATAAAACATCACCCTCTCTATCTTTCAAAGGAGGTATAACAATAGGTATTTCATTTATTCGATAATATAAATCTTCGCGGAATTCGCCTAATTTAATTTTCTCTTCAAGGTTTTGATGAGTAGCACAAATAACCCGAACATTTACCGGGATCTCTTCACGACCACCTATGCGCTCTATGACTCTTTCCTGCAAAAATCGCAGTAGCTTGGCTTGTAACGTAATAGGTAACTCACCCATTTCATCAAGGAATAGTGTTCCACCTTCAGCATATTCGATTTTACCGGGCGTTGATTTAGTTGCCCCTGTAAATGCGCCCTTTTCATATCCAAACAACTCACTTTCGAGTAAATTTTCCGGTATTGCCGCACAGTTAATTGCTACGAACCGTCCGGTGATATGTGGATTTTTGCCGTGCAATGCCCTTGCACAGACCTCTTTACCCGTACCACTATCCCCTAATAGCAATACCGTAGCATCAGATGGCGCGACTTTTTCTACTCTCTGGCAAACAGTCTGCATTTGCGGGCTGCTTGTAATCATGCCCTCCATTGGTACGTCTATGTGCTCCATCGCCAAGCGTCTATTTTCTTCTTCCAGCTCAAACACGTGATATGCTCGAGTCACTATTTGATTTAGCAGTTCTGAATCGATTGGTTTTTGATAAAAATCATATGCACCAGATGCAACTGCTTGAAGCGCATTTGCTCGGTCGTCATTACCACTCACGACGATTATTTTTGTATTAGGTGCTTTGGAGAGTATTTCTTCAACAGTAGCAAGCCCCTCCGTAGAGCCATCCGGATCAGGTGGTAATCCTAAGTCAACAGTTACAACCGGGGGGCGCTCTTTAAGCACAATTTTTAATGCCGACTCCCTGTCACCAGCTATAAAAATTTCAAAATCTTCAAAACTCCACTTCATTTGGGCCTGTAGCCCGGTGTCATCCTCAACAATAAGAATTTTCTTGTTATTTTCCATATATTTATTCTATTAACTTTTAGTTGGACGCATGATTTTGCACTAGATAAAAGTGCTAAGCAAGGTGGAAATGTCGGATTTCTTTACTATTTTTCAGTGTTTTCTAATGGGTAATATACTTGAAAATATAGGCACTGATTTAGATAGACTTTATGCCAACATTAATGAGCAGAAAAGTATGTGAAAGGCACTCATAAGGACATGTTATATGCCACCAGACGGGGGTTTTAACTAGAAGTCTTCGCATCTACATATGTTGCATAAGCTTTCGCTAAAATAGATCTTAGGTGTTCAATATCAATTGGTTTTGGATAAAATTCAAACGCGCCATTTATTAGTGCCTTTTCTGAATTCACTATTTCATCAGATCCAGAAACAACCACAACCTTCGTTTCTGGCGCTCTCTCCAATATCGCCTGTAATATTGCAAACCCTTCAGATGTTCCTTCCACATCGGGTGGCAATCCCAGATCCAATGTAACTAAAGAGGGCCGATGGGTTTCAAACTGCTCAATCGCTTTTTCTCGTGAGTCTGCAGTAACAACATCGTAGGTATCAAGGCCCCATTTCAATTGAGTTCTAATACCAGAATCATCATCAACTATTAACAGCTTAGGAATAGACATTATAATTTCCTCTTTCCATGCTCACTCAGTTGTATAATCTGTGAATCAATTGCCACATCTTTTGAGACACTTAGTGGAATATGCAAACGAAAGATTGTGCCAACACCCAATTCACTTTCAACATCAAGCTGTCCACCCAGCTTATGCACATACTCTCTTACCTGGAAGACACCTATACCCATAGTGCCTTTAGTAGATTCAAATGGTTGAAACAGACGATCATGTATGAATTTTTCATCCATCCCTTCACCCGTGTCCGTGATTTCAATTATCGCACTGTCTTTCTGTTTACGCAGACTCACCGTAATACTGCCAGTGTCAACAGTAGCATCTTGTGCATTCTGAATAATGTGCGCAATATTTGTGGCCATGCGATCTTTATTTGCTGTAATCAATATTTTTTCGTTACGACAATTTAATACAGGGATTGGCAAAGCACCTGCATTTGTACATGCCTTCACGCTTTCTTCCAGGAGCTCACAAAGATTAATTGGAGTATTTTTATCTGCTTCACCTTCGCCGCGTAATCGCACTAACAACTTATTCATTTTATTAACAGTATTTTCTACAGTAACAATCGCATCATCAATAAACATGGGGTTGCTCTTGTGCTTAGCCGCATTCGAAACCACCATTGATAATTGACCAATCATATTTTTAATATCATGCACGATAAATGCTGATAAACGATTTACCTCTTCAAATCGTTTGGCGCTAACTAACGCCTTTGCAGCTTCAAATTGTGCCAAATGACTAGCGGCCTGACGCCCTGCTGTTTTTAGTAGATCACTATCTTCCCAGTTAAAATAATGTTCGTGGGCGGGTGAACGCAATAAAACTACATATCCCATTAAGTGATCTTGATGCATTAATGGAACGACTAGCCAGGCCTGCTTTATATTGGCTAACCATTCAGGAATTTCTAATGGCCCGAGTCGGGTATACATGTCCGGGTCTTCGTCATATTCATCCAAACTTATAACGAATTGATGATCCGCTAAAAACTGCGATAAAGTAGAGTCTGCAGGTTCACGTATATTTACCCGCTTAAAATTCCATCTTTCATCAGATTCGAAACATCCATTATCTCTCTCCATCATTAATAGACCGCCCGGGCTATCAATTATTTGCGCAAGTGAACGAATCGCCCGTTCGTGTAAACTTTTATCATCTCCCTGCAAAGATAAAGTTCTTATGATTCTTAACCATTCTTCACGATAATCGTATTTATAATGAAAGAAATGTTTATCAATCATTACTTTCATGCGTGCTCTAATTTTACTTGAGAAGAGTAATACAGCCAGAACAAGCGCCGCAGCAAATAGGAATGTCGCTTGCGCAACGACGCCCCAATCACCACCCATATCACGAACGTAATAACCACCAAAGCCAATAAAAACTAAATAAATTCCAGAAGCTAGCAGCGTTGTTGTATGAAATACGATACGTCGAGATAAAAATATATCAATAGTCTCATCACCTAATGACCATTGCATCTCACGTTTTATTGCGACACCTATTAACGGTACGACCATGGCATGAATAAAGCCGCGGGCATTCCATAACTCATTATCGATTCGTTGGAATAAAAATGCATCGGAATACATATAAAAGTCATATGCAAACATAGCCCCAATGGCAATCCATAAATATTTCAGAGCAGAGCGATGTTCTTCAGATGTATTCCTGTAGAGCTGTTCAATAATAACTAAACCGCCTATAGAGATAAGCAGGTGCCCGATCAATACATCATTTCCCGCGATGAATTCAAATAATGAACCACCTGAAATACGATATAGAGCCAGAAGCATCAAGCCTACAATAAAAACACTAAGACCTATGAATGTTATTTTGAAGTTTTTATTGACTTGATCTGAGCTTTTATAAGCGGTACGTAACATGACCAGCAAAAAGGAGAACCAGGCTAATGATCTAAGTAACTCTAATAGAAGAGTCGAACCTATCAAACCACCGAACGCAGCTTGATAAGTTACAGTTCCAGACCATAGAGCACTTGCTAATGCCGCAATTGCCAGCATAGTTTTAGGTAAGTTATCTCGACGACCTGTAAGCATGACCAGTCCAAGTATAAGGAACAGTGCTGTCGAGGTACCAAAACTAATTACTTCTATGATCATTAAAAGGTATTCATAATTAAAATGTAGAACCTATTGTAAATAGTATTAATTACTTTGTAGTCATGCCAGTGACAAGCTTTAGACCAGACTAAATATAATATTAAGAACTCACCTATACTGTTAGGGCATAGGCAAGCCTTAAAATTGCAACTGATAAGAGACTAGTTAAAACCATATTATTTAATGGATTTCATAAGCTCTGCCGCCTGATCTTTTCCGGAAAAATTCTGCTCACTTGATACCGCTATTTTCAAATGCGATTTAGCTGCCGCCAAATCACCCATATGATATAAGGCATATCCCATATGATATCTAAAAATTGCAACAGACGGTGATTTTTCAACAACAGGCTTTAAGATTTCTACTGCTTTTGCATTATTATCATTTTTTGCATAAGCCCAGGCCAAACTATCTTGCAATGCAGGCTGTGGAAGCTTATCAAATCCTTTTAATAATTCTAATGCTTTGGGGTAATCAGCCTTATTACCATAATCTAATATAAGTGAAGAGTAGTTATTCGCTGCCAGTTTATCACCTGGATTAACATCTAATATTTTCTGATATGCATCCATAGCTTTTGTAAAGTTTTTCTGTTTTTCATAAATAGCAGCCAATTGCATTTGAACTTCTACAACATTTGACACTTTACTAATAGCATCACGATATATTTCTATGGCTTTTTCTAAATTATTATCAGCAATATATGTAGATGCCAAAAGTTTGTAAGGCAGGTACCATTTTTCAGCAGATTTAGACGCTAGATTTAATTTGACTCTAGCATCTACAACCTTATTTTGTGATAAATCCACTAAAGCCGCTAAATAATTAGCAATTGCATCATCTGGCGACTTACCAAGACGTACCTGCAATCGCTCCATAGCTTTCATAGCTTGATTATTTGATAAGTATGTATTAACAATCAGTTTTAATGTTTTGTATTTATCATTTGTTTTCTGATTTGCAATTTCAAATTGTTCTATCGCCTTAGTAACTTCACGTTTTGAAACAAAATAATGACCTCTAGCTATGTTCACATCTGCACTAGAAGGATTCGCCTGTTCCATCATATTTAGCAGTGCTATTATTTCTGACTCTTTGCCTTGAGAAGCAATAATCTTTAGCTTTATATCCATTAAGCTATAACTATCTTTAAAGTAAGTTAGTGCCTTATCAATTACGTTAACAGCTTCCTCAATTCGCCCTTTGCTCGCAAGATAGCGTGCGTAATTAGCATGTACTTGATCATTTGTTGGATTATTTTCAATCGATTTTTTCAGTTCATTTTCTGCAAGCGCGCTTTCTTTATTTAGTTCATGTGCTTGTGCCAATAACAGTGATGCATCAGCATTTTTAGGATCATTTTTAACAACTGTCCGCAATCCATTAATTGCAGATATAGCATCCATATCATACATAGCCAGCTTACTTGTTATAAATAATGCATCATTATTATTTGGATACTCGGATATAACCTCAGTTACATAGGTTTTAGCTCCCTGCTTATCACCTTCATCGAGTAGCATATTAGCCAACTCTAACCGGGCTCTAACACCTTCAATATCATACGCCTTATCATTTATAATTTGTTTCAATACAGTTTTAGCTTTCTCTCTCTCCCCTGTTTTGTTATAAAACTTAACTTGAGAAAATTTTAGCTCAAATAAATCTGGCTGGTTTTTTATTGCTTGCTCCAACTCGTCGCCAGCTTCCTTTACACCAACTTTAGATGCCAACATTTCAACCAACACAAGATAACGCTGCGCGTCTTCATCATCCTGATCTATAGATTTTCGCAATACAGCCTCAGCTTTATCTACCTGATTAGACGTTGCATAGAAAGATGCCAATGCAACCTGAAGTGGAAATGTTTCTGGTTCGATGCTTATCATTTTCTTCAAGTGTATTTCAGCACCAGAAAGATCATTATTTTTAGCCAGTAGTTTTGCAAGACTAAGTCGTAAAGATATATTGTTTGGATTATTTGAAACCCCGTCAGCTAAAACCTCTATAGCCTTATTTTCCTCTCCCGCAGCAAGATATACCGTTGAAAGAAGACTTACTCCATCGACTAATTTAGTATCGTTTTTAACAATTTCTTCCAGACTCTTTATAGCCCTATCCTTAGATCCTGTTTTATATTCAATAGTCGCCAGAATAAGATCCGCTTCTGAATATACCGGCTGCACCTTTTTAACTTCTTCCAGAAGTTGTTTTGCTTTATTTATAAAATCATCTGTGCCGGCAATTACATAAATCTTAGCCAAACTCACTTTAGCTTTTATATGCCCTGGATCTAGCTCTATAGCCTTCTTATAATTACTTAGCGATTTTGATAACTCTTTTTTCTTTTCTTCTAATTGACCCATTATGTAATAGGCTTCCGCAAATTTTGGATCTATTTGCAAAACATTCTTAATTTCAATCCTGGCTTTCTCATAATTCTTATCAGCAAGATATGCCTTACCTTTTTCCAGATATTTAACTTTGCGATCATCCGCACCACCACAAGCCACTAAAGATGCAACTAAAACAGATGCAGCCGTTAATTTTGTAAACCCTATAATAAGTTGTTTCATTTTCAATACCTTGAAGTTTGTATTTTTATATTGTCTATTTATTTAAGCTTATAAACCTGAAGCTTTACATCTATTTTATTGAATCTATTTATACAATAAGCACATGAATTTATTATGTAATCATAAGCCTCGAATCGCCAATATCGCTAGTGCGCCTAGCATACCAATTCGCATAAAGTCCCATTTACGACTCTTCAATCCTATTACGGCTTCACTTGCATAAAACAGAATGATTAACTTTACCGCCATTTCACCCATATCGCTATCCTCCAGGTGCGCTTCTGGGAGATTAGGCACAAGTATTACCAATATTATAACTAGATAATCAAGCGGAGTGATTTGAAATGTTTTTTCGTGAGAAAAGCGCACCCTTAAAGCAAATGCAATAACTAACAAAGCAAAAACCCAATTCATAAGAATATAAGAATTATCTAAATCGCTACTTGCCGGCAACATATAAACTGCCATAACAGAAACAATATAAGCAACCGCTTTTTCAATAAACCCCGTACTGCGTGAATTAACCATTAAACTAACGACTAATACAACTAATAACATTGCAGCAAGTATAGCCATATCCTTTTTAACATCAGTAGCGAGAATAGCAGCAGAGAGCAAAACTAAAGGGACCAGTATTTTTAGGGCCATCGTCGGAATAGTGGTTAACCAGCCTTTTTCACGCAAGCGATGCACTAATGATTTAAGAAAACTTTTATCAGACAGTTCTTTTGTATGAAACGTCCAACGTGTAAGGCGGGCATAATAAAAAAATCCTAAAACAAAGGCACTGATAAGTATATATATGAGAATGAGCACTGCATCCGACTCATAAAGCATAAAGTATGCAACCGCAACTAATGTGCTCTGTAATAAATAAATTATAAATACGGCTTCATATTGATCAAAACCAATATCTAATAACTTGTGGTGTATGTGATTTTTATCTGGAGAAAATGGAGAGCGCTTTTCATATAGGCGCTGCCCCATAACTGCCATGGTATCAAGAATAGGCAGGCCTAAAATAAACAAAGGTATGAATGGACTCATCGCTGAATTCACAGATTGCGATAATACAATTACCAGAACACCTAAACTAAAGCCCAGAAATTGACTTCCTGTATCACCCATAAACAAGCGTGCAGGATGTGTATTGTGCCTTAAAAAGCCAAGAATAGAGCCCGCCACAGCCATGGAAATAAGAACAACCATGCTCCCCTGAGCATCAAATGCCAGCAAGGCAATAATACTAATGGTTATTAAGGAAGTACCACCGGCTAAACCATCCAGCCCATCCGATAAATTAATTGCATTAGTAATACCTACGAGTGCAAATATTGTGAGGGGTATCGCCAAATAATCTGGAATATGCCCATCTACAAAAGGGAAAGTACGAACAATCACATCGCCCCAGGTGACGACAATAACTACGGCTAGCAACTGACCTAAAAATTTAACTTTATAATTCAGGTCACACTTATCATCCCATAAGCCAAAACCCCAGATAACAAGAAAGCCAACAAGTATGGCAATAACCTGTTGGTCTAGCTCTGCAAGCAAAAGGATAGATATAACACTACCCGCAACCATCGCGATACCACCGACCCGTGGTATCGATTGCGTATGCACTTTGCGCGCATCGGGCACATCTATTGCACCAATCTTATCCGCCCATTTCATAACAGGTGGAATTAGCAGCATGGTGACGACCAACGCTATAATAAAAGCAAATATAAACAACATATAAAGAGCTTCTATTTGCCGGGTACGTATTGTGGAATAAGCGGCGCTATTTTACGACTAAAGTCCTCAAGTCGCTCATCCGCAATAGATATATCCTGCCCCGGCTGTAAAACCGTTGTTAAGCGCATCAATGCCCCATCGGTACGGTGTAGATTCATAGAATCCCAGAATAGCCACCACTTCATCATATATTCATTAGTAACAAAACGTCCTCGTTGCTGAAACCAGTAATAAACTAACTGTTTAGTTTGATCCTTTTCTATAACAAGACGGTTAACTACAAAGGGCACACCATCAATCGCAGCATTGCTTACGGTATGATTCTCAAGAGAGGTAATTCGCCAACCACCACCTGGAATACACGAACGCGGTGAATGAGCCGACGCACCCTTTTTCTGCGAAGCATAATAGGCGGAATAAAAATTAATCGTTCCACCATCTTCTGTATTACGATAATCGCTCATCAAATAATCAGTAAATTTAAGTGTGTCAATAATATCAGCTTCTAAGTAACCTGTTCTACCCTGCCATTCATCAAAAGCAAGCGGGAACTCAACAAACTGCTTACGCTCGGGCTCAACTTCAGTTTGCTCTGGCAATGCAAATATGCTAGCCGCAACAATCAGTATAATTGCAAATGAAGCATAGAAAGGTTTCGGAATTTTACGATAAGTAATTTCAGCATCTTCAGGTGTAGGCTCAGGAAAATCCAAACCAAATGCTTCACGTAATGGCAACTTATCTTTGCCTATATGCGCCAATACCCACATTTCAGCGATAAGAATAGCAATGCAGCTCATAAACACAGCCCAGCCTTCAAAATCATGCAGGAAGCCCTCAGCCATTTCAGGGCCCCAGTACTCGACCGTTACACCTATAGCGCCAATCCTAAAGCTATTCATCAAAATCGTAATTGGAATAGATGACAAGAAGATAATCGCCTTTTTCCAGAAAGAGCCTGTAAAAAAATTAGCTGAAATAAAGGCTAGCGTCATTAAAGGAAACAGGTAATTCAAACCGCTACAGGCTTCCACAACTTGAAGCTTGTATACACCTAAATCAATAACATTACCTTCAAGAAAAACACTAATATCAAAGAGTCGAATAACAGCCACACCAATTTCAGATGATATAAGTTGGAGATTCCCAGAGATTCCTTGCAATATAAACACTGGTAGCGGAATCATAAAAAACAGTAAAATGAGAGGCACGAGAATGAGCTTAGTTGCAGACTTACCCATATAAGATAAAAAGGAACCTATAATACTCAGCATAAGCCCGTATTGCTGCAACACATAAAGAGAGCTCACTTCACCAAGGAATAATAAAAATAGTCCTAACCCTAGTATAAAAAAGCCAAACCAACTTCCAGTAAATTCCGTTATTTCAAGCACGTCTTTTTTCTGCCAGACTAGGAAGCCAACAATTAACGGAACAATATAACCATAGCCATATTCCTCCTTCACTTCCCAAATACGCATCATTTCGATAATTGCATCAAAATAACTTAAGACCAATAAGGCCAGAATAGATGTTGCAATTACCCAAAACACATTTGATTCACGCCAAACAAATAACTCTTTATTCATTAGAAAAACTTACCTATTTAAAACCCATTCAAAACATATTAATGTTTTTACATTAACACTTAGTGCACTATTAATTTAGTAATGATATTAGAATCATACCAACTTCATTTACCAAATACTTTTTCTCTAAAAACCTTAAACACAAATTTAGGCAGTGCCGTTTGACGAACAATCCTACTAGGTTGAGATATTAATCTGTAAAACCATTCTAAGTTCATATCACGAAAAACTTTAGGTGCCCTTTTAACATTCCCTGTAATTGCATCAAAAGTACCACCAACACCCTGAATTATTTTTATATTGGTAAGTTGATCGATATGTTCACTAATCCATTTTTCCTGAGTAGGGCTACCTAGTGCAACAAATAAAATTTCAGCACCAGAATTATTAATCTCTTCAACAAGCAGATTCATTTCAGCCGGCTTAACATACCCATTACGCCTACCTGCAATATTGACTCCTGGATATAGTTTCTTGATAACATCTGCTGCCCGCTTATTTATCTCTTCTCTAGCACCAAAAAAGAAAATACCATTTTTTTGTTTCTGGCTTAGCTCACAGATCTTTGGCATTAAATCCGCGCCTGGTACACGCCCCATTGTTTTTGATCGTAATATTTTAGAAGCAATCACAAGACCAATTCCATCAGGTATTAATACATCAGCTGCTTTTAAATAATCAAGTAGCTCATTATCCTGCTCACAGCGTATGACCTTTTCAGGGTTAACTGCAAATATAAGCCGTTTATGGCCCGTTTGTAATGAGTCATCAACAAGGTTCAGTACCTGCTGCATATCAACACAATCTACAGGTGTATTAAAAATCTCAATTCTTTCTGGTGTCATATATCAATCTTCTAATTCTTTCTATCTGTTTTGTCATTACTTCAGGAGAACTACTAGTGCAGTTAACATGAACTTCGGTTACAAATTCATGTGGTAATTTACCATCATACGTAACATTAATGGTTTCTGATTTCTTTTTGACTCCATAAACATCAGATTGCCAGCCAAAAATAGGTGATATATCACCACAATGTAGAGTAACATCACCACCTTTAACACGAAGAAAAACATCAGAGCAAAGATAAAATTCATTATTGTTCTGTTTACTAACTTCAAGCCCCAGATTCCAGTTAAGATCTAACCGATGAATACCACTGCCATCAATTGAATCGAGTACTAGTATATTTCCATTTTTCTGGATTAACATCCCTCTCTTGTGGGAGAGGGAGATTTCAACATAACCTGTATGCGACGCAAGCAACAGAATATCACCATTATCTAATATTTCTCTATGTAACAACTCAGCATCATAGGAGTTGGTCCATAAAAATGGACCAACTTGTCTTGCCTGATCCAGGCCATCAATAGTAACAGTATTATGTGCACTTGAGCTGCGAAAATAGCGTCTGAAGTTACTATCACCAGTATAGGTATAAGTACCAGGATCTATTAGTATTTCACTATCTTCTATATTTAAAATAATAGATAATGCATCAGAGTGTCCATGCCCACAGGATGGTAGCATCCCAAGATTACCATGATCAAAAATTAATTTACTGCATGTATCGCTATTGCGATAAACCGTATAACCGCTATCATCAAATGTCGTTAAACCATATCGGTCAAAATCATCTAGCCAGCTGATTTTAAGAAAACGTGATAACGCATAGCCACTATCCGCATCACCAATAGATGGAATATCATTGTATGAAGATGCCAGGGTATTTAAAAAATTAAGAGAAGACTGGTACTTAACAACTAGATGCTGAGGGATAGGAAGATCATACTTATCATATAATCGAGTTACTAGGCCAAATAGATCAAGAACGAAGGCTTGATACCATGGAGCTTGCTCGATACCGCCTCCATCACTACTAATTTGCCTATCGAATTCTGAAAATAGAATTTTTTCACCTTTAGCTTTCCATTGAGATGATTCCGGAAACTCGGGAAATAAAACAGCTGCAAATAACAAACCACTGCACTCTGCAATTGTATGATTACCCGCAGATGAATATAGTGATATACGGTTAGAAATATATGATGCATTACTCCAGACAAATTTTAGTAGCATTTCCCTTGCATCAATTGAAAATTCAGCAAATCTTCTTATGTTATCAAAAGCCACACATACTGATAGTATCCTGAGCGCGCATTCCATGGATGAAATGTAATGCACGCCAGATAAGAATGGATTTTCTTTAACCCAGTGATCAAATTGACTAACCATAATTTCTGATAAGTCTTTAGCTTGACGTTCTCCCACACTATCTATTAGTAAACTTAAGTCAACAAGCTGCTGTAACCTTGATGGTTCCCAGACAAGCCTTACATCGCCAACACTGTTGCCCAATCTATAATCAATTGCAGCATAATGACTTCTAGACCATGTGTTACCATTTTCTAATGATATATTCCATATATCTCTACTACTTTTCCATATCCATTCCTTACCAAAACACAAATGCACACCATGTAAAATATTGTTTTGTTCTTGTTGTGAAATATCGTGCCAACGTAATAACGGAAGACACTTTTCATCTGAATTAGTAAATTTGAAATCTATATAATTGAACGTTTTTTTTGAGCATATACCAATTTTAAAAAGGAAAAAAATATAAAATATTTTCTGATCGAAGAATTCATGAATTCTGTAAAACACCTCCTGAATACTCATAACACTCAGGCGCTGCTTATACCATATTAATTTTTTTAGCACTTTACACTCTCAATCATTTAGGACATTTTGATAAAGAGCTTCGATCTGAGGAATTATAACATTGACAGAGAACTTACTCCTCGCATCATTAAATGCATTTTCAACCAATTTATCACGAAGCACCGGTGAGTCCAGGAGCTTTATGATGGCTTGTGTTAATGCTTTTACATCTCCAGCCTCAACAAGAAGACCATTTACACCATCGAGTATTGCATCTGGAATGCCGCCGACTGGAGATGAAATAACCGCAACTTGTGAAGACATAGCTTCTAAGATACCTATTGGTAAACCTTCATTATATGACGGTAATAAATATATCAATGATTCGTTCAATATAGCCTGTTTATCAGCACCTGAAACCCAACCTAAATACTTTGTATAATCACCAAGTCCAAGTTTACTTATAAGACCTTCTGCCTTTTCAAGCTCACCATCACCACCATACTTTAAAATAAGATCTTTATGTGTCTTCACAACCTCAGAAAGTGCATTTAAAATATCCCAGAAGCCTTTTCTTTCACCTATACGCCCAAGAAATAAGAGCACATGTCTGTCTGGATCACTCCTTTCTGTTTCTACTATACTGATAGGATTAAACACGACTTCAATATTTGTATTTCCTGAAATTTCACGAATACTTGTCGCCCACTGAGATGAGAGAACAACAACTTTATCTACAAAATCAAATGTTTTTCGAATATACCACTTAAATAAAGGCCCACATTCATCGGTATAAAACTGCATAAATTCTGCGCCGTGGAGATGCAATATTATTTTTTTTCTAAAAAGCAACCCAGCCCATGCAATAATTGATTTTCGTATAAAACTTGACCGAGACGCTGTGTGAATGTGAAATATTTTGCATTTTCTATATAGAAGGTATTTTGGTAAAGTCAAAAGCGCAAATAAAAAACTTAATAGCTTTTCAACCTTATTATTACCTGCATGTGTAGCTAAAAAACGAATGTTATAATTATTCTGCAAGCCTCCTTCAATATAGGTTGTTACAACACTTGCTATACCGCCTTTTCCATCCTTATTAGTCGAAACCATCAGCACATCTGTATTTATATATTTCTTTATCATATCAATTTATATCAGTATTATTTTATATTTGATAACAGGAGCAAAAACTTACCGTTAATTTGTCTTGTAAGTGAATCCACTTTACGAACCATAACAACAGCATCATCATTTAGCTTTGTTTTAAAGTGTTCATGTATACGTGATTCATGACTATCCGTATAAGCGTTCCCAGGAATTATATTAACAGTTAATTCGCCTTTATTATTTTGAATATACTGCAAACCGTCTATAACACTATACAAATCGTTATGTAGATTTAAAGCTGTGGTTGTAACAAAGCTTCCATCGTAGTTATATATTTTATCGCCGCTCCAACGGCCATATACATTTCTTAAAGCCATTCCTTTGTAGCCACACTTACAATCAATTTTTATATATTCAGCAAAATCACCAGTTTTATAGCGCAGCAATGGAAACCCAAAGTTATTTATAGTGGTGCCCACAATCTCGCCTATTACACCTTCATCTGATATTACTTTTTCATCTTCATTTACCAGCTCAAAGTAACCATAACTAGAAACAACATGGTAATAATCTGAATGAGGACAGTTCGCAGCCATCACAAGCTTTTCTGAATGTCCATATAGACTGAAGTAATTTATACCCAAGCTTTTAACTAACTCTCTCTGATGTTCCAACACATTCTCAGAACTAACGAAAAAGGCTTTTATAAAACCAACATCAAGCCTGTTTTTAATAAGGTATGTAGCAAATTCGTAACCAGAAGAAGGATAACACTGCAAAAATTCGATATTGTTCTTTCTCATAACCGAATATAAAATACTAAAGTTTTCATCATTAAGCTCAAACCCATCAAATATAAATTCTTTTGTTATCGGATTTACTAAAAAGTCACCAGATAGCTTATGATTCCGCAACACTGCTCTTTTACTGTAGTTATAACCAAAAGCACTCCACAAAGCGTGAACAGTCCCCAACTCAACAATATGACGAGACTTTGGCATTAATAACTGCAACGGCTTGCCAGAAGTTCCTCCAGTTGTTCCTTTGCTAAACCGTGATTTATCTATGTGGACATCCACAAATGATACATAGTCGTTCATGACTATGTCTTTATCAATAAACTCGAACTTGATACAGAAATCATCTAGACTTTTAATTTCATTAGCATGATATTTCTTATTGTAATAAGGAACATTATTAATAGAATATTGTACAATTTCTAAAACTTTGTTTTTTATATCATCAAAGCTCGTTTTGTTAGAAATTATTTTCTGTTTATATTCCACACACGCCTTACCATATACCAGCTCAGGAAATCTATTTAATTTCAACAAAATGATGTTTAAAATATTAGGCAACTTAATTATATTTTTTAGGATATATTCTTTTACATTCATAAATTACCGATATTTTAGTCGCGACATATAACACAACGATCTTCGTTAAACGATTTTAAAAAATCATTTGACATATTTATTAAGGCCTCAATACAAGCCTGTACCTTTTTATTTTAGAGCATTAATAATAAGCTCTATTCTGGCCTATTTCCTGCTTTATTAGTTTTCATTTACTACAAAACAAGACATTCTTCTGAAACAGGATTAATGGAGTACCTGTTGTACCACTGGTAAAACCTTTAAATCACATACCTGTATATGGTTCATCGATAATCTCATTAATATTCTCTAGCATGTCTTTTTTCTCTAAAACTGGTAGCATTGAGAGCTTCTTTGAAGCATCTGAATTATCTACAGAAATACCAAGACTTGAAAATAAGTTCCTATAATAAGGTATATTTTTTTGAGTATGCTTAAGTAACAGAGATAGTCTTTGATTCTGGTATTCTGCCAACTCAGCACCTTCTAGGAACTGAGATTTAGAAATGTCATCTTCAGCAATCTTTAAACGCCCACCTTCACGCATTTTTTCTTTTATGTAGGATTTTAATGTAATTATTATTCCCTGAATTAACACAGGAAGTTTTGAGTATAGCTTTGTTCCTATCATAATAACTAAGCCTTAAGCCTACCTGTGTTTTTTCCAGTTAGCCCGCACAATGTCTTTAAATGCACCATTTGAAAGCTTGTCAATTTGTGCCTCATTAAGAAATCTATATTGATACAAGGCGACACCGTTTCCTGAGCGCCTTAATGTTCTAGAAAAAGAAATAATCTGGTTAACAAAATCAGCATCCCTAGGGACAGCACGTTTATCAAATAAAGAGAAGTTACCTGCCAAAAGGACTAGCTTATCTGGGTCGTCCAAGCCTTGAAAACCTCGATTTAGAAACACTCTATTAACTGGCTTCTTTTTCTCCTGATAATCCATATGGTACACTACATCGACCCAGCCCTTATTGGCCCAACCGATACCGTCTGCCCCCTGCAGCTCAAACTCACGCATACCAACTATAGTATCCACACTAATTATTAAGTCTGGTTTTGTCTTTCTTGAGTCTTCTGATATACGCCTTACAACTTCACCTACAGCATATGCATTCCATGCAGCTATAGTGTTCGCAGCTACTCCCCAGCGGTCTTGTTGCATTTCCTTCACATCTTTCAACAAATTCCTGTTGTAACGTCTTTTATAGTCATTAATGCAGAAATCTGATACACAAATGTCTTTTGAGCGCACATAATCTAGATTGATGCCATCTACATCATACCGTGTTACAACTTCCATCATCACATCGACGATATAATCACGAAAAATCGGCAAATGAATATTAAAAGATCTCTTGGGTGTCCCTTTATCATAAAACTCTGGCAAAAAATCCCCTTGTCTTATTACAACTGTGAACCATGGATGCACCTCAATGTCCATTTGATGTGCCTTTGTAATTAAATAGTCCAACGGATCATATCCGGTTTTATATTTTTGTTCCCAGAAAGGCTCTTTTTTAGCTTTTAGTGATGGCCATGATACACCTCTGCCATGCCATATACATGGTATGAACACATTAAAGCCTGCTTGCTTTATGCGCCTTAAGGTATTATCTGCCTCTTCCTTTGTCAGCCAGTTAAACCTTTCATCAAGGATAGCTCTGCTCTCAGCAGCACTTGCTAATTGCATTGCAGAAAATAGCAGCATAGTAATAGAAAACAAAGCTGGTCCCACATATCTAATTAACATTAGTTTCTCGTAATTAAAAAAGCGCCATACACATATTTAAATGCTTTCTTTATTCCAATACGTTTCATGGTTGTGAACGCCATATTAAAACCGTCTAACATTTTGTAATAAAACATAAGGTATGGGGGAACTTTGTATGGTTTTATAGGATTAGCAACTTCGTAACTCAATGACTCAAGCGTATTTCCAGTAATACTTTCAATTTTTAATCTTAGAGCTTCTTGCATTAATTTATCATATTTCTTTTTATTGCTTTTAACTACAGACTGTTGCCCTGTAGTAGCTCCTATATTCTCTGTTGGACGAGATAAAGTTAACATAGACTCTTCAAACTCAAGATCCAGAAACTCGACAATCCTCTTTAATTCAGTTTCAGGTGAATCAAGAAGATCCTCATACTTAAGCTCCATATATTCATCATTGAACTGACTTGATATTGTCCTTGCATTCTCCACATAATCATTCCACCTTTGTGCCGCACGAATCATATTCTTTTTCCATGCGTGATTAATTGATAAACAATAATCCCTAACATCTCTAATAATATGTACAAATCGCGCATTAGGAAAATGCTCTTTGATCATTTCAAGAGACGTAATATATGAAGGTGACTTATCACCCCATACAACATCAGATTCATATGCAGCATCCGCATCATGCCTTACAAGCCCCTCAAACACACTAGCAGGTGTAAATGACTGGCAATTGTTATACCAAGTCTCTTCAGATATAAGCTCGGCTTCATTCTTACAGTAAATGAAATATGGTACTTTCATCATCTGTTCATAAAACTTACTAAATGCTGCCCTATCAGATAAGTCTCCGTATTCATCCCAATTCATTATCCAATAAGGGAAAAACTCAGTTTCAAATGCTGGTATCGCAATTCTAGAGTGCTCATTGAGAAGCCCTCTCAAAAGCTTTGTACCAGACCGAGGCATACCTATTAAGAATATAGGCCCCCTATAATTGTTAGATTTTTTCACTATTTTACTATTCATAATAAACTCTGCCAGTATATTTCTGGATGACCTTACTTAACTTAATAAGACTTCACTCGTTTTTAATATCATTTTTTCTTTCGTGAAGTTTTCCTTGACTAATGTAGCTGCAGCCTTCTCCAGAGTCGTTCTGTAAGACTCATCTGATATTAATTTACTAATGGCTTCAGTCATGCCAGCAACATCATCAGGTGGAACGATAAGACCTGTCTTATCATGAATTACAGCCTCTGAAGTTCCACCTACATTAGTAGCTGCCAACACCTTCCCCATTGCCATAGACTCAAGCATCGCCATTGAAAATGTTTCTGCTGTTGAGGAGATAACAGATATTGTCGATGCCGAAATCACTGGTCTCACATCTGAAACATTACCAAGAAACCTTACGTACTCATAGCATCCAAGTTTTTTAGCTAAATCTTCATATTTCTGCCTCAAAGGCCCATCACCAGCAAGTAGTAGATATGCTTTTTTACCTTTTATTAACCTGGCAAATGAATTAAGCATTAACTCATGGCCTTTTTCAGGCCTAAAGCCTGCCACATTAGCTATAACGAAGTCTTCAGCTCCAATTCCTTCTTTTACTCTTAATGATTTACCGAAGTCTTCAGTTTCTATCTTATTAAAACGGGTAATATCAACCCCGTTATACACTACGACAGATTTTCCTTTCAGAAAGGAGTACTTATCCGACCAGAAACTCATTTGATTTTTACAGACAAAAATGATCTGATCACACAACATCATCAACCATCTATAAAAGTATCGTTCGTAAAACTCCTGCTTTTTATTTCTATTTTTTGTAGTGTGCAAAGCAAGGACAAGCTTAGGTCTTTTGCCAGATATATAAATTGCAAGCAAGGCTATTAGCAGTGATACTTGCAATGTGCAGTGAACAACATCAATCTTATTCTTAGTTATAAGATCAGCTAGTTTGCGTGCAGAGTTGATTCCTATTTTCCCCTGTCGAACCTCGTTCGAGAACTCGATATTATCCAGGTCAAGCTTATCAAGCTGGTCCAAGTCTTGCTGAAAAGTAAATAAATGCTTATTGTATAAACTTGTATCAAGGCCATTTACTAGCTCTATCAATTGAGTTTCAGCCCCACCTCTTCTTAGAGAAGGCAGAACAAATACAACATTTTTTTTACTATTACTCATCTTCAATTCTTAATGACTTCTTTATAAGAAGAAATTGTTTTATTAGCGATAGTCTTCCAAGATATTTCAGCAGCTGCTAACTTTTTCGAGTTTTCGCCCAGCCTAACTGATTTCTCCTGATCAATTATTAATTCTTCTAATGCATTTGCAAGCTCTAGCATGTTCATTGCTTTTACTAAAAGCCCATTATAATTATCTCTAACCACCTCAGACACGCTACCAACATCAGTTGCAACAATAGGGCGCGCATACTTTAGCCCCATAGAAACCACACCACTTTGAGTAGCATCTGTATATGGCAAGACAATAATATTTGCTCTCTTAAACAATGACTCAACTTGGTCATTTGGTATGTATGTATCTAGTAGTTCATAGTGGCTATCACCTATAATCTTTTGTCGGTGATTTTCAAGATCGCTTCCTGTCCCAGCAATTATGATTTTAAATACTATCTTTCTTTGAATCAATTCATCTGCAGCCTGGATCAAATAACCTAGTCCCTTATACTCTTCAATACGCCCAAAAAAAAGAAGACAACCAGGCTCCCAGTCAAAATCCGCACTATCTTCATCAACACTCAACCCAAGAGGCCCATGCGCTATTGAGTATATAGATTCACTTTTTGACGGGTACATTTGCTGCGTTTCACGTTTAATAGCATCCCCATGCACTATAATCGCGTCAGCCATTCTACGCATAAGCTTTCTATATAAAAGAATCCTTTTTCTAACATGCGAATCCTGACCAGAATGCGGCTTGTGATCATGAACAGTCAATATCCATGGACAATTTCGAATAAATGGAACGGCCAGCATTAGGTAATCCCTTGGTGCTTCTTGAATATGAATAATGTCAGGCTTAAAACCGCGTATTTTTTTAATCAATTTAAATGCATTAGAAAATAACCCCAAGTGCATCAAACCATAGTCTTCCATAAACAATATATGTAAGCGTATATCAACCTGATTTAATTCTTCAGCAGAAATCTCCTTAACCGCATTTTTTTTACTTAGCACAAGCAATACATCGTTATTAACTACAAGCTCACTAGCTAGCCTGAATGAATACTCAGAAAAATGGAGAGCGATAAAAACTATCTTCATGACTATGCAGCTCTCCTTAGCAATTTAGCTTTAACTTTGGATAGCAATTCTCTATCTTCATGTGTCAATGTAAACTTATAAACCAGTATCGAATAAGCAACCATAAAAACTACACTATTAGTAACAGCCTCTATCAGCCCATCCATATTTAATAGATACTGATTTAACAGTACTACACAATACATACTTGCTACACCAAGAAAAAAAGGCACAACAAGAACTTTATCTACTGGATAAAACCCATATATTCTGTACACCTGATGTATTCTTAGTAAATTCGCAAGAATGATAGATATCAAGGTAGACAATGCTGCACCCTCAATTCCCATTTCAGGAATAAGCATTAAATTAAGAATAACATTACAGATTAATGCAAATGCCATTGTATAAAACTCAAGCTTATGCTTCCCTGTCATAGAAAGTATAAAACCAGCAGAAGATAAAACAGCTACAGTTAATTGAGACAGAGCCAATATTGGTAGCACTAGTGTTTGCACCACAAAATCTTCGCCAAATATGGCAATGATATGTATGCCGTACTGCGCAATTATTATAAATATAGGAAGTGACGCAATCATGACCCAGCGCGTATGTTGGTTAATTAGCTTCTTCATTTCAGGTTTTTTATTTTCCCTATGAAGCTTAGCCAGCATTGGCGCTACCATCTGATTTAAAGCTGCATTTACAAATATAATCAGGCCTACAACCAATTGAATAACCACATACTGCCCAATTTTATCTGCTGTAACAAAAAAACCGAGCATGATTACATCAGTTTTTGCCAACAACATTGCAACTGCAACAGTTAATGAAATAACAACTGAATATTTGCCAACGCTAACAAGTTCCTTCATTGTAGCTTTCTGAAAACCAACTTCTTTCATGTCACCTGTAATACACCTAAAGAAATGCTTATTCATTAGAATCAGCATATAAACAAGGACAACTACATAAGACAAAACTGTTCCGACTATTGCTGCCCAGATATTCCAACCAACATAAAACAACATCAGTATGATAATAAGCCGAATAGTTGGCTGCATGAATAACTCACCATAGACTCTGGGCTTGATTTGAAACACCCCTCTAAACGCACCACTTATAACCTGAACAATACTTATAAGCGGTACTAGCAGTACCATTACTGCTAGTACATCTGCGAAATGCTCATACTGATATATATAATTTTCAATGGCTGTACCGCCGCCACCCCAGATAAGTAAAACAGGTAAAATAGATAAAATTGAAACTGTTATGAGTACGAGCTTTAGAAAATGCGCATTAATTTTATCGTGATTTTGTGAGCTTTTCTCTCCAAAATAACGAACAAGACCTATATCAAAACCAAGCTTTGTAAAAACTGAAAGGGTTTCACCTAGAGTTCTAGCCAGGCTAAAGATGCCATAATTCTCTGAACCAATAGTACGAGTAATGATTATTCCTGAAACGAAGGACAGAACGAGTTGGTACACCATACCAACAAATGTAATAGACGCACCCTTGACAACCATTCCCGTATTTTTAGATTCAGACTGATTGTTCATTTGTATTATTACCTCAACCTGCAGTGCGAGCAATCATTTCAGATTGATCACCTTCTCGTTTTTCATTATCTTCAGTTAGCTTCTGCTGTTTTACCTTTGTTTTAAGCGCTAACAATAAAAGCAAAGGCAAAATAGCATTTCTCGGATCCGAAGGAGTGAAGAGTGTAACGAAGGTTGTTATATAAATAACAACACCTCCTAAAGCGGCCCAGGCATAAGACGCTACCTCCTTAGTCTTAGCAAATCTTAATTGCCTTACTACATCTGTTATAGCTGCGATAAAAAAGTATAAAAATCCTAGAAAGCCTACTACACCAATTTCGTATAAGACTTTTAAGTAGCCACTTTCGGGCTGTATTGGTACTACACCTCCCATATCCCGATAGCGCTTCCACGCAGAATCACTTTGAATCAAGTACTCCTGATAGCTTCCAGGTCCAATACCAACCACAGGGTTATCCATAAAGATATGGAATGTATCCTCCCAAATTTCAAAACGCCCTTTACCTGATGATTCAGCCAGTTCGAACCTTTGTGCAACTTCTGCTGGTACCACAAATCGAATAAAATCCCTGCTCCCAAGCGCAACGATCAGGATAACAGCTGCAATAGCAACACTTCCCAAAAAAAACCTATAAAAAATACCTGCTTTACTTAAAAAGAAGAACGCGCCCAATATAACTGCAAACCCAGTGGCTATTGCTAGCCTTGAAACTGTTAATAAAAGTCCAAAAACAGATAGAATGATTGCTATATAAACAATTCGCTTAAGCCATTTACCAATTACTGCCTTTCTTGCAATTAATATGGAAAAATACGCTAATAGAACTGCTATAAACTGGCCTGCTTTCTGTGGGTCCTGAAACAAACCACTTCCCTGTTGTATCATCATATTACCAGCAGATACAGCCCCCCTCTCCTGGTATATCATGAGGTTGATACCCGCTACTTTCTGTAAAACTACAAAAAGCGAAACGACCAGCAAAACACAGGCAAGAATTAAATGATATTTCTGAAATGATTCAGGTAGTTGTAAGTAATAATATCCAGCAATAAATATTGCATAAATTTCCAGCATTCTTAGGAACTGAATGGCAGATGTACCATAATCAATGGATAACAGAAAGGATGGAATTACAAAAACAATTGGAATCCATAGATACCTAATTGGAAATAAATCAATTCCTTTTCCTTTCTTAGCAACTGCAATCAATAGCAGCCCCACTGCCATTAACCCAAAAAAATCAAACATTGTGAGCTGTAGTCTTACCGGTGGAACTATTACACCCAGAATAGGCAACAAAAGTATAGCCATAAAGAAGCAAAGCTTCAATGGGTCCTTATTGACTGAGAGATACAACATAAAGCTGATTGCAGGTATTAAAATTAATGTTGCCTTTACCAGGTTAAATGTTGGCAGACTTGTTACCCACACAATCCCTGATAGCCCGAGCGCAACAAAGGCAATAAACAGTACACCCCAAAGAACGATTTTCATACTTTTATTTACTTATCAATATCATGACTTAAACATATATCACACACCAATTTTGTGATTGACATGATTAACATTCATTAGTCTTTAAAAAATCAATAATTCTTGAAACCGATTTCCCATCACCATAAGGGTTATGCGCTCTAGACATTTTTTGATATTCGGAAATATCACTCAAAACTGCTTCTATTCCATCAATGACTGCCTGTTTATTAGTACCTACTAATTTAACTGTCCCCGCATAAACTGCTTCAGGCCTTTCAGTTACATCACGCATAACTAAAACAGGTTTACCAAGTGATGGTCCTTCTTCCTGTATACCACCCGAATCTGTCAAAATTAAATCACATTGATCCATTAACCATACGAACGGTGCATAATCTTGAGGTTCTATTAAATAAACATTACTGATATTACTTAATATCTCATTAACTGGTTTTTGAACATTTGGATTTAAATGAACTGGATAGATCAGTTCCCAATCAGGATGCATTTCAGCGAGCATTTTAATTGCATTGCATAAATCAATAAAACCCTGACCAAAATTTTCCCTTCGATGCCCAGTAATTAAAATAAATTTTCGGGCCTTATCAGTTATGCGCTTATATAGCTGTTCTCCAAATCTTTTTGTCCATATATCATCTGAATATGATGTTACTTTATCTCTAACCATCAATAGCGCATCTATTACTGTATTACCAGTAACGACAATCGAGCTATCTGGTACATTTTCTTTTAATAAATTTTCTTTTGATCCCTCAGTGGGAGCAAAGTGATAATTGGCTATACGGCCAACTAATGACCTATTAGCTTCTTCTGGAAAAGGTGCCGTCATATCACCAGTTCTTAAACCTGCTTCTACATGCCCTACTTTTATTTGCTCATAAAAAGCAGCAAGAGTAGCCGCAAAACATGTGGTGGTATCACCATGCACTAACACGATATCTGGCTTACACTCTCTTAATACATCACGCATGCCTAGCAGTGAATTAGCAGTCACATCATACAAATCCTGCCCTGGTTTCATGATGTTCAAATCATAATCAGGCTTTATATCAAAAAGTTCTAACACCTGATCAAGCATTTCACGGTGTTGTGCAGTTACACATACTAAAGACTCAATGCCTTCTGCTTTCTGCAAGCCAAGCACAACTGGTGCCATTTTTATGGCTTCTGGCCTGGTACCAAATACAGATAAAACCTTTAATGTCATTGCAATGTACCGCGCGTATCTATTAATACTTTTTCATTTAGCTCTAAGGTTTTGATACCTTTATATTGCTTATGATCAACAAGTAATAGGATAATATCCGAGCGTCGAATAACTTCTTCACATGAAATCAAGTCAAATTCATCATGTGATTCAAGATTAGGTTCAGATATTAATATTTCACCTACCTTATCTTTAATTAATTGCCTAACAATACCAACCGATGGAGACTCACGTAGATCATCTACATCCGCTTTAAATGCCAGCCCTAAACAACCGATTACTGGATTTTTAAATTTCTCTGCTCGACTTTTAACTTTATTTATTACCCATGCAGGTTTTGAATCATTTACTATTCGAGCCATTTTTATTAATTTTGCGTGCTCTGGTGACCTTGCAACAATAAACCATGGGTCAACCGCAATGCAGTGGCCACCTACACCAGGCCCAGGATTAAGAATGTTTACACGCGGGTGACGGTTTGCTAATGAAATCAATTCCCACACGTTTATACCTTCTTCATCACATATAATGGATAACTCATTTGCAAATGCAATACTTACGTCTCTTGATGAGTTTTCGGTTAGCTTCGCCATTTCAGCCGTTCTTGAGTCGGTTGAAAGCACTTCGCCACGCACAAATGATTGATAAAACTCTACTGCTTTTTTAGTTGCCAGTGGATTTACGCCACCAACGATACGATCATTTTCAACTAGCTCTACTAGTATACGACCGGGAAGAACTCTTTCTGGACAATGTGCAACATAAACATCCTTATCAGTGTCATGCCCATTCTCTTTAAGAATTTTTGCGACCACTTCATCAGTTGTGCCAACAGGGCTTGTTGATTCAAGAATCACAAGATTCCCAGGTTTGATATAAGGAGAGATCATTCGAGTTGCAGATTCAACAAATGATAAATCTGGCTGGTAATTATCTTTAAATGGTGTGGGTACCGCGATTATAAAAACATCTGCTTCAACCGGCTTAAGTCCAGCTTTTAAATTACCTACATTTACCGCAGATTTTACCATAATATCTAAGTCAGGCTCAACAATATGTATTTTCCCAGCATTAATAGTGTCTACTACATGTTTAGAAACATCCACTCCGTGAACGTTAAAGCCTTTAGTACCAAGCAATGATGCTGTTGGTAGCCCTATGTAACCTAGCCCTATTACACATATATTTTTATATACTTTTGACACGCCGAAATCCCCTATATATTTTTATCACTACGTTTTTATATACTAATTTAAACCCAGCATTACTATATTAAATTATTACAAAACCTTAGTTACTTTCTGTAACTTTTTACATTATCTAAAAACCACTTGTAAGTAATTTGAATGCCATCATTTAGTTTAATTTTTGCTTTCCAACCAGCAAAATTAAGTTTTGTTACATCAAGTAATTTTCTTGGTGTTCCATCTGGCTTGGAATCATCAAATTTCAACTCTCCTTCATAGCCAACTACTAATTTGATACTTTCGGCTAACTCCTTAATACTGACATCTTCACCCACACCTACATTTACAAAATCGAAGTCGTCATAGCTATTCATGAGAAATACAGTTGCATCTGCCATATCGTCTACGTGCAAGAACTCACGTCTTGGCGTACCGCTCCCCCACACTTCTACTTCTGGCAGGTTATTTTCTTTTGCATCATGGAATTTTCTAATGAGTGCTGGCATTACGTGTGAATTTTCTAGATTGAAGTTATCACCAGGACCATATAAATTAGTTGGCATTAATGAAATAGCATTAAATCCATATTGCTTTTTATAGGCCTGGCACATTTTGATGCCCGCTATCTTTGCTATTGCATACCATTCATTGGTAGGTTCTAGCTCACCTGTAAGGAGATGTTCTTCCTTCATAGGCTGTGGCGCAAACTTTGGGTAAATACATGAAGAGCCTAAAAACAATAATTTCTTAGAATTATTTCTATATGCTGCATCAATCACATTTGTCTGTATTTGTAGGTTTTCGCGTATAAAATCAGCAGGGTATGTGTCATTTGCATGAATTCCACCTACCTTTGCTGCAGCCAAAAATACATAGTCAGGTTTTTCTGTTTCGAAGAATGCATTTACATCTACCTGACTAGTTAAATTTAACTCTTTACTGGTACGTAATACAAAATTGTTATAACCGGATTTTTCCAGGTTTCTGAGTATTGCACTGCCTACAAGCCCACGGTGACCTGCTATGTATATTTTGTCTTCTTTGTTCATACTATTAAAACCTCAGGCCACTTTTTACTGGTGGATCCGCTTCGCTTGATCCACCCTACATATTTCGAATCTGCTTTACTTGATCCACCCTACATGCTACAAGCCCACATTACTCAGCTATATGTATTATTCGTTTTATTCAAAATATGAGTTTGTTTTGAAGCCTGCTTCTTTACATAATGCATCACGTTTAGCAATCATCATGTCGTTTTCGACCATCTCGGTAACCATTTCTTGTAATGTTATTTTTGGTACCCAGCCTAATTTTTCTTTAGCCTTTGTTGGGTCACCTAGCAATGTTTCTACTTCTGTTGGTCTAAAGTAGCGAGGATCCACCTCAACAATACATTCGCCCGTTGCTTTGTTATAGCCCTTTTCGTCCACACCCTCGCCTTTCCATTCCATTTCAATATCGACGGCTGCTGCGGCTTTGTTAACGAAATCTCGAACCGAATATTGAACACCGGTTGCAATTACAAAATCATCTGGTTGATCTTGTTGCAGCATTAACCATTGCATTTCAACATAGTCTTTTGCATGACCCCAATCACGTTTGGCGCTTAAATTACCTAGATATAACTTATCCTGCAGCTCAAGTTTAATGCGTGATATTGCACGTGTAATTTTTCGTGTAACAAAGGTTTCACCACGGATTGGAGACTCATGGTTAAATAAAATACCGTTGCAAGCATACATACCGTATGCCTCTCTATAGTTTACTGTAATCCAGTAGGCATACAGTTTTGCTACCGCATAAGGGGATCGTGGATAGAACGGTGTTTTTTCTGTTTGGGGGATTTCTTGCACCTCGCCATACAACTCAGAAGTTGAGGCCTGGTAGTAACGGGTTTTTTTCTCTAAACCTGAAATTCGAATTGCATCGAGAATTCTAAGTGCACCGGTACCAACAGTATCAGCAGTATATTCTGGGCTCTCAAATGACACCGCCACATGACTTTGTGCTGCAAGATTATAAACCTCATCTGGTTCTATTTGTTGAATAAGGCGAACTAAATTCATTGAATCCGTCATATCACCATAGTGCAAAAAGAAACGTTGTTTCTTTTCATGTGGATCCTGATACAGATGATCTACACGATCCGTATTAAATGATGAAGCGCGGCGCTTTATACCATGTACCTCATAACCCTTATTGAGTAAAAACTCTGCCAAATATGCCCCATCCTGGCCTGTAACACCTGTAATTAATGCTTTCTTAGTCAATATCAAATACCTTAATTTTAAATCTTATACATCGAAATATGTTTTTATGAGTCGTTGCCAAATAAATCTCTTGTAACCACCTTGGCTTTAACATCTAAAATATCATCAGACATCCTATTAGCAACAATCACATCAGAAATATTTTTAAATTCATCCAGACTCGTTATAACCCTTGATCTGTAAAATTCAGCCTCTTCAAATACGGGCTCATAGATTACAACCTCAATACCCTTGGCCTTAATCCTCTTCATAATACCCTGTATAGATGATGCCCTGAAATTATCAGATCCGCTCTTCATTATTAACCTATATATACCAACTACTTTAGGGTTTTTATCTATAATCGTGCTCGCTATATAATCTTTACGTGTTGTATTTGCATCAACAATCGCCTGTATAAGATTATTTGGCACTTCACTATAATTAGCCTTAAGTTGTTTCGTATCTTTTGGCAGACAATACCCGCCATAACCAAATGATGGATTATTGTAGTGTGATCCAATTCTAGGATCCAGACACACGCCTTCAATTATTTGCCTTGTATCTAATCCATGTACCTGTGCATATGTATCTAATTCATTAAAGTATGCGACACGCATAGCTAAATACGTATTTGAAAATAGTTTTACGGCCTCTGCCTCTGTCGATTCGATATGTAATATATCGATATCTTCTTTTATAGCCCCCTCAACTAACAGTGAGGCAAACAGCTTCGCCCGTTCAGATATTTCACCGATTATGATTCTTGAAGGGTATAAATTATCATATAGCGCCTTGCCTTCCCTCAAGAACTCAGGAGAGAAAATAATATTATTATTTTTAAACTTCGCTTTAATCGATTTTGTATAACCAACGGGTACTGTTGACTTAATCACCATTACAGCATTAGGATTAATTTTAATGACATCTTCTATTACAGATTCAATCGAACTTGTATTGAAATAATTATTTACTTCATCGTAGTCGGTTGGTGTTGCTATGATAACGAAATCAGCATTTTTATAAGCCTCTTCTTTATTCAGGGTCGCCTTTAAATTCAGCGACTTATTCTTTAAATAATCTTCTATGTATTCATCTTCAATAGGTGACTTACCAGAATTGAGTAGTTCAACCTTTTCCGCTATAACGTCTAAGGCAACTACTTCATTATTTTGCGCCAGAAGCACTGCATTAGACAGCCCTACGTACCCAGTACCTGCAATTGTAATTTTTTTGTTCATAACCTTTTATGCTGCCATCTAATATATAATGAATGAATTACTTTTTATCTTCTCGACCATACACATCATCGAATCTGACAATGTCATCTTCACCCAAGTACGTACCTGTTTGAACTTCAATTAATTCAAGGGGGATCTTTCCGGTATTTTCCAGTCGATGTTTTTCACCCAGAGGGATGTAGGTAGATTCATTTTCAGCCATTAAAAAAACCTTATCACCACAGGTAACTCTGGCTGTACCCTGTACCACTATCCAGTGCTCAGATCGGTGATGATGCAACTGTAACGATAAGCTAGCACCAGGATTTACTGTAATTCGTTTTACCTGAAAACGCGAATCATGATCAATGCATTCATATGAGCCCCATGGTCGATATGCTTTGCTATGAATAGTTGCTTCATCACGATTTGCCGCTTTTAATTGCTCTACTATATCTTTTACATTTTGTGACTTATCTCTATGTGCAACGAGTACAGCATCTGCCGTTTCCACTACTACGTGATCATTTAAGCCGACTACCGTGACCAGACGACTGTCTGAGTGAACATAGGAATTATTTGAGTCATGGAGGATTACATCACCATGCGTAACATTCCCCTGTTCATCTGAAGAGCCCACATCCCATAGCGCTGACCATGAACCTATATCGTTCCAGCCTATATCTACGGGTATCACCGCTGCATCACCTGTTTTTTCCATTACCGCATAGTCAATAGAATCAGCAGGACATTTTGCAAACTCATCTCGATCTAGCCGAATGAAATCCATATCAGCCTTTGCAGATTCAAGTGATAACTTTGAGCTGGAATACATATCTGTATTATGGACCTGCAATTCATTTAAGTATCTGGAGGCCTTAAACATAAACATACCACTGTTCCAGTAGTAGTTACCTTCATCTAAATAGGATTGTGCGGTTTCTGCATCTGGCTTTTCTACAAAAGCATCAACATGAAAAACACCATCATTAATTTCATCGCCAGACTTTATATATCCATATCCAGTTTCTGCCGTATTCGGTACTATACCAAAGGTTACTAATTTTCCTTCTAATGCCGCATTAAAACCTGTAGCCACAGCCGCATGAAAGGCCTGTATATTTCCAATCACATGATCTGCTGGCAAAACTAATAACACTGGATCATCATCACTTTTTTGTGCCTGCAATGCTGATATAGCAACTGCTGGTGCTGTATTTTTACCAAATGGCTCAAGAATAATTGATGCAGGTGCAATGTTTATTTCACGCATTTGCTCGGCAATGGTAAACCGATGTTCTTCGTTACACACAATAATAGGCGCAGCCAATTCAGCAACACCATTTAGACGGCTAACCGTGTCCTGTATCATCGTAAAGTTTGACGTCATGCTGAGTAATTGCTTTGGACGCAGTGCACGAGACAATGGCCAGAGCCTGGTACCTGAGCCGCCTGACAATATAACTGGAACGATCATTTGTAACCCTTATTGATTGTTTTCACATTATTTATATAATTGAGTAATTTGGTGGATCCGCTTCGCTTGATCCACCCTACGTTTATTTAAACTTATTTTACAATTATGCCTTGTAAATATGACCTATTAATTACTCTCTAAATTCTCAAGTACTTTGGTGGGTCCACTTCGCTTGATTCACCCTACGTTTATTTAAATTGCCCTTACAATTATGCCTTGTAAATATAGACTATTAATTACTCTCTAAACTCTCGAGTATTTTGGTGGATCCGCTTCGCTTGATCCACCCTACGTTTATTTAAATTGCCCTTACAATTATGCCTTGTAAATATAGCCTATTAATTATTCTCTAAACTCTCGAGTAATTTGGTGGATCCGCTTCGCTTGATCCACCCTACGTTTATTTAAATTGCCCTTACAATTATGCCTTGTAAATATAGCCTATTAATTACTCTCTAAACTCTCGAGTATTTTGGTGGATCCGCTTCGCTTGATCCACCCTACGTTTATTTAAATTGCCCTTACAATTATGCCTTTTAAATATGACCTATTAATTACTCTCTAAACTCTCGAGTATTTTGGTGGATCCACTTCGCTTGATCCACCCTACGTTTATTTAAATTGCTTTTACAATCATGCCTTGTAAATATGACCTATTAATTACTCTCTAAACTCTCGAGTACTTTGGTGGATCCGCTTCGCTTGATCCACCCTACGTTTATTTAAATTTCTCTTACAATTATGCCTTGTAAATATGACCTAGTAATTACTCTCTAAATTTTCAAGTAATTTGGTGGATCCGCTTCGCTTGATCCACCCTACGTTTATTTAAATTTCTCTTACAATTATGCCTTGTAAATATAGCCTATTAATTACTCTCTAAATTCTCGAGTATTTTGGTGGATCCACTTCGCTTGATCCACCCTACGTTTATTTAAATTGCTCTTACAATTATGCCTTGTAAATATGACCTTTTAATTACTCTCTAAATTCTCAAGTACTTGGTGGATCCACTTCGCTTGATCCACCCTACGATTGTTTAAATTGCTGTCTGAATTTTCAGGCAATATAGCCTTCTTTAAATAAATAAAGCATTATTTGTTGTGCGCATTCAACAGGTGTTGTCCCTGTTGTATTTATTTTGATTTCAGGATTCACAGGTATTTCATATGGATCACTAATACCGGTAAAGTTTTTAATAATGCCTTTACGTGCCTTCGCATACATGCCTTTTCTATCTCTAGCTTCGCACTCTTCAAGTGGTGTTGATACATGAATTTCAACAAATGAGCCGTGCTCTTCAATCATTTCACGAATAGACTTTCGTATAGACTCATACGGTGCTATAGGTGCACAGATAGCCACACCTCTATTCTTTGTTATTTCACTTGCAACATAGCCTATTCGCTTTACATTGATATCTCTATGCTCTTTCGAAAAACCCAATTCACTAGATAGATTTGTTCGCACCACATCACCATCAAGCAATGTTACGGGTTTATCACCCTGCTCAATAAAGCGGGCATAAATAAGCTTCGCTAATGTTGATTTACCCGAACCAGAGAGCCCTGTAAAAAATAGAGTCAGGCCTTTTTGTTTACGTGAAAGCCTGACTTTACTCAACTCATGAATAACCTCTGGGTATGAATACCACTCCGGAACTGCTTGGCCATGTTCTAGCGCCTGATTAAAATCTCTTTCTGTATAACCTAGCGTTTCTTCTTTTTCTTTATGCGCAGTTTCGCAGGAGATATAAGCATTGCGTTTTATCGAATAGCCTTTTTCCTCTACTGGCAGCATCTGGATATCTAATTTATTTTGAAATTGTTCTACGAGTTTTTGTGCTGAATATCGCTCATAAAAACGTTGAATACCGGACCTTACACCTGGTGGCGATGCATGTTCTGGTCCAATAATAAAGTGCGAGCACCCATAATTTTGCCGTACGATCATATTATGAATAGCCTCCCTGGGCCCTGCCATGCGTATAGCTTGCGGCATAAGAGAAAGCATTGCCAAATGATTAGGGTAGTACTTCATTACGGCTTGATAACAATGAACACGACTGTAATAAGCAAGATCACCCGGTTTACCAACACCTGAAACAGGATGGATTAAAACATTTGCACCAATTGATTTTGCCGCATCCGTTGTTATTTCATGATGAATGCGATGCATCGGTTTACTTGTATGAAAAGCGACGACTTTATTCCAACCTGCTTTTTTAAATTCGTTTCGTAAAAGCTCAGGCGTATGCCTTAATGACTCAAAGTCATAATGCGTAGGCAACTGCATGCCATTTACATTGCCACCTATATAATATTCCTTAACTTCATTAAATAGGTACTGAACACCTGGATGAGAAAGATCGCTCGTACCATATATCTGTTTTGCCTCTTTCTCTTTATCTGCCTTCCATACAGAATCCACATCTATGGTTGCCAACATGAAACCTTCTGTATCACACAAACCAAGTTTTTTTGCATTTCCAAATGCATCTAGTTGTTCTTTAGAAACATCTAAAGTAATTGGCATCGACCATAAAAGAGAATTATCCAGTGACATATTCTCTACAACAGAAGAATAGCAACTTTCATTCATGAATCCATTTAAGGGATTCATTGCATTACTCAAAATCATTTCCAGGTCGCACAATTGCCTTTCTGTTAAGGTAATTGTGCAATTTGCAGTGATTTCTTTCTTGAGGCTATCGCTTTCTTTTACAGAAAGCATAGGTGTGAATGACGTGTTACCGTAATAATTCATATTATATTTTAACCGTGATAACTCTTATACCAATCAACAAATTTTTGTATGCCATCTTTCAATGGTGTTGCGGGTTTAAACCCTACGGCATCTACTAAGGCATCTATATCTGCATAGGTTGCAACTACATCACCATCCTGCATACCCATCATGTTTTTTTCTGCTTTTTTACCCACGGCATTCTCTATGGTTTCAATAAACTCCATTAATTGCACCGGCTCATTATTACCAATATTATAAATACGATATGGTGCATAACTGGTTGCGGGATCTGGTGATGACTTGTCGTAGTCATCATTAGGCTCGGCCACTTTATCAATTACTCGAATGACACCTTCAACAATGTCATCAATATAGGTGAAATCACGTTGCATCTTTCCTTCATTAAATACATTAATCGCTTCATCACGTAATATTGCCCCGGCAAACAAGGAAGGCGACATATCTGGTCGTCCCCATGGGCCATAAACGGTAAAGAAACGTAGACCTGTTGTTGGCAGATCATATAAGTGACTATAAGTGTGCGCCATTAGCTCACCTGATTTTTTTGTCGCTGCATATAAGCTAACAGGGTGATCTACATTATCGTGTACACTGAAGGGCATATTTGTATTTGAACCATAAACACTTGAGCTACTCGCGTAAACTAAATGCTCGACTTTGTTATGCCTGCAACCTTCAAGGACATTAGCAAAACCCACAAGGTTACTATCGACATAGGCCAATGGATTTTCTAATGAATACCTGACGCCCGCCTGAGCGGCCAGGTTCATTACTTTATTGAATTGCTGTTCTTTAAATAGAGCAGCCATTGCCTCTCTATCTGCCATATCCATTTTAATAAAGGTAAACTTATCAAAACCATCCAGCTGCTTTAATCTATCGTGCTTTAATTGAACATCATAATAATCATTAAGATTATCTATGCCGACAACTTCGTCGCCTCTTTCAAGCAATCGTTTTGATAAGTGCATACCAATAAAACCTGCTGCACCTGTTACTAAAATTTTCATTCTTTATCCTTTTTATCCATGACTATTTTAACTACGACTATTTTAATTACGATAATCCACTATCAATGACAATTTTTAGCACTTCTTTCTACTAAGTTATCTGGCTGCTGTACAACATAGTTATACTCACCCTGAATACCTAATTGGTATTTACAACCCTTATACGGCGAAGCCAATGGCTCACCAACAAATACACCCTGTCCTGGCATCTGTACACTTTTCCAGTACGCCTCAATCAAACTATTCCCAGACATATACTTTTGCATAACAATTCCAGGGTTCGGAAATTTCTGCTTAAAGTTACACGGCTCTACAACTGTACCATATGTTCCGCTTACTCCTGCATCAACCCAGTCGAGTACACTCATTTGAGAACCACCAAACAAAACCCCTCCTGCTGACGTTAGATGATCCGCCATTGCACCAGGTATATACTCATTAGTATCTATAAACTTTTCTCTACTAATGCCTGTAAAATAAAACATTACATCCTGTTTATTCTTTATGGCGTCTGCCTTAACCACTTGAATATTTAGTAGTTTACCCAGTGTTTTTTTAATACGTGGATAATATAAAGCCCGTACATTACGCTGCTTATCACTCGTGCTCACTAAATAGGCCGATGCATCTGGCCTTGTATAATCTGAGGCTACACCTCGGTCGATCAATTGTTTTACAGCATCAACACTATTCGCTGACAACAGCATCGACGGTCGGATTTCAAAATCTGTATATGGTTGTGTACTTCTGCTATTAAAATAACTTACAGGTTTCGTTAGATTACATGCCTCTGCACAATACTCTTTACTAAACCCTAAAGAAAAAGCAGATGTTATTGACATACAGCCTACTCTCCAGGGTTTACGCCATGCTAAAACATACGCCTGTATATTACTGGTCACTTTCATTTTAAGCTGTGAATCTATTTGCAAAAACTCAGCTTCTGTTAAGCTATTCACATTATTTTTGAAGCTTAAATAAATAATATTGCTTTCAGGTATTAAGCGCGCCTGCCGGTAATATTTTGCTATTTCTAAACTTTCTGGATCATTTGTATTAACCAATACAGCCAGTGTTTGATTATTTATTTCTGCCTTTATGGGCGCAACCATTACCAATGAAATTATTGAAAAGACTGCTAAATATTTAAATAAGTTTTTCGTTTTTATGCCCTGGTCTTTAAAAAACATACCTATTAGCAAAGTCGCTTGATCCCGGCTTAAAAGTATACTGGGATGACGAATGCGCTTCTTTTTACTGGTGGATCCGCTTTGCTTGATCCACCCTACATTTGTACTTACTACACACATACTACATATTTACTACTTAAAAATAAGTCACTGGGTCTCGGCTTAAAAGTATACCGGGATGATCAATGCGCTTCTTTTTATTGGTGGATCCGCTTTGCTTGATCCACCCTACCTATTTACTGGATCCACCCTACCTATTTACTGGATCCGCTGCACTTGATCCACCCTACATTTTTTGACATTGTTCCAGCATCATTAACACATGTGTTGCCACTAAAAGCTGCTCTAAACCATTAATGGATACTTTCAGATTTTTTGCTAACTTTTGCTAAAAGCCGTGATACCAAACCTGGCTTAATATCTAAACCGGCATAATCCTTATCGGTTGAATATGACTTATTCAACACAGTACCGATCACTTCATTGCCCTGTAGTAATTCAAACGCCTGCTTCAACTCTGATTCCTGAGTTTTACCTTCTTCAATCACAACCAGGGTTGCATCTGCATTAGGGATAAATGCCAGAGTATCGGAGCTTTCCAATAATGGTGGTAAGTCGAAAATAACAATTCGCGATGGATAACGGTGTTTTACCTCTTCTACCAGCCTTTGCATTTTTGGAGAACTCAACATCTCCGATGAATTTGCAATCGCCCTTCCCGCTGGCAGCACTACAAAGCGTGAAACACCTTCTGGATTCACCAACATTTCACCCAGCGGTTTATCATTTAAAAGATAATCGCTTAAGCCGTATTCCGCATGAAAATCAAAATACTTATCTAACTTTGGTGAACGCAGGTTTGCATCAATTAATAAAACCGTATTATCCACTTCACGCGCAAGGCTAATAGCCAAATTGATAGCCGTGAGCGATTTACCCGCGCCACTTCCGGGGCTGGTTATGGCCAGTGTATTCCAGTTTTTTTCATTCAGTCTTTGTAAAACTTGCGTACGCAAAACCCTATAGGCATCTGATATATTATTTTGTTGCTCAGTAATAATGCGTTTTTCGCGTAACTCACCCACTGGCATTGGGATAGTCCTGGTATTGGTATAGGTAATATTTTGCTCTTCCACGCTCTGTTTATTCTGCGCTGTTTTTAAAGTTGAGTCAGTAACCTTGCCACCATTTTTGACGCGCTCTTTACGCGCCAGTTCTAATGCCTGTTTAATACGTTCCATTGGTAACCCCTTATACGCCCATTACGTTTTCAGCTTTACGAATGCCTCTAAACCAGAGAACATCCAGCGGCGTCCAGAAGAAATGAATTAATAATAACACCGCTACTATACTGCCAATAATCGAGCCGAATACGATACGGTTAATACGCTGTTTACGCCTTAAATCATAGGTATTGTAAATAACCGGTATGACAGCCAGCGGTACAGCGGTTAATAATTTATTAACACCTGCAACACCACGAACCGAGCCATCCATCGCCTCTTTTAAAATGGCAAGCCCTAAACCAGCGGCGATTGAAAAAATCAATGACAGAAACACAATCGCAATTCGGTTAGGCTTAATTGGTTTTTCGGGATATTGTGCCGGGTCGATCAACACAAACGATTCACCCTTGCTTTCCTTTTCCAGCTCCTGACCAATTTCCGCCTCCATCTGGCGGGCCTTTATATCCTGAAACCGTGCCAGTGCATTTTGCTGCTCTCTGCTTAGTACCATATATTCTTTTTCAACCTGAGGGCTTTTCGCAATATTTTCCTCAAGTTCCTGAACTTTTTTATCCAGCCGCTTCTTTCTCGATGTATTCGACTCTATTTCTGTATCAATTGTTTTTAACTGCGTTTGAAGTGATATATAGGCAGGGTTATCAGGCTGCATCGTCATCACCCTTTTTTCAGGATCAGATGGATGACTAGCAATAGATGCCTCCAGCGCAGCAATTTCAGATTTAAGTTTTAAAACATCAGGGTGCTCTGCAGAATATTTTTTAACCAGGGCCGCATATTCACTGCGTTTTTTAGTTAAGGTAATAGCCTGTTCCTGCGTATTAAGTTCGTAACCCGTCTGACTACGTAAGCCTTCTATTTCGCGTTTTATTTTTACGATATCAGGATGTTCACTAGAATACCTCGCCGATAGGCTGGCATATTCAGACTCTAATGCCTTTAATCTTGAGGCTGGATCTAAAATCGATTCACCTGTAGCCGAACGCATATTGGTAAGGGGATTTATCTGTTCTAACTGACTTTGTAAATAAAACTTACGTTCTTTCAACGCCCTTAGTTCGGCCTCCACAGAATTCATGTCGGATTCTGTTCTATTTAGCATGGATAAATTCATTGCCGACATTTCCGGCAAACTGTTCGCATACTGTTCTTTGAATTCCGCCAGTTTTTTACCTGACTCTGTAATTTTTTCTTCAAGCTTGGTTGTTTCATCCGTTAAGAAGCCATATGTCTCAGCCGCTTTGTCCTTACGGCTTTTAAGATTCTCCGCCAAAAACAAACTGGTTAATTCCCCAGCCACCTTTTGCGCAGCACCAGCGCTGCTATTAAGAAACGATAAAGTAAAAGCAATGGTTGCCACGCCAGGACGACCCGTTTGGGGGTCTACCACATCGGCACTGATCATATCCAGAGCAATATCATCACGCATAGTCTCTAGCACTTCTTCTGTGGTATAACGCTTACGCTCATCCACATAGAGATTATATTTTTCAATAATTTCCATTAAATTGGGCCGCGTCATTACACGCTGACTAATCGTCTGAATTCGCTGTGCTGCAAACGAGGTAACTGTTGAACGCACTAGTTCGGTTGGTATTTCCTGTTCTTTAATTAGAATAGTGGCGGATGACTTAAAGGTTGGAGGCCACACCAACGCTGTAATTAAGCCGATTAAAAACACAATTAGCCCCGTGCCAATAATCGCTACTTTCCTGCGGCTAACAATTGCCAGATAATCTTGTATACTTTTTTCTTGCTCTTCCATAGTTATTTCTTACTAATAGGTTGTTGCCAGTTTTGGCCAATTTAAATATAAATTAACGTATACAGCATTAGATGTGCTGTCTACATCGCTATCTATTCTATTCTGTTTAATATGCCTATACAGGAAGCTTAAGTTCCAGTTTTTATCTAATTTGTAGCTTATAGAAGGCTCAAAGCGGTAGCTCGTTACATCAATCGATGAATCCGCGCCACTAATTGTCACTGATTTTGAACCACTAATATTTAAACGTGTTGAGAACCTTTGTGTGTTTTTGAAATCCAGTGAATAACTTGAACTTTGCACCTCCTGCACACCCCCTGTACTTGAAGAAACAACATTTTTTGATGCATTAAAGTATTGTGATGCTCTTTCGCCATCGTATGAATAAGACACATTTACTACTGCTCCATTATCCTGACTTTCTAAGTCACCAAAGACGGGCGGGCTATATAAACATGTTCCTAATGCTTCAAATTCACCTGGGTTTTCACAGCCTAAAAACTCTCCATCCTTGCGTAACGAATTTAATTTACGGCCACCCAGTGAAACCTTCCAGCTAGATACCAGAGATTGCGTGTAGGTGTAATCAAGATTAATGACCGTTGTATCGGATGAAAACCCCACATCAGGTGCGTCTTGCTCTGTATAGGAAGTTGTGAAACCTAAACTGTGATTATCCGACACATTCCAATATATCTGAAGAGATACCTTATCATTGTCGTAATCGATTAGATTTGAATACCGCACCTCATCAAAAGATACACTTGTTGATTGAATACTAAAAATCATTGCAGATGTTTCACCTAAATTCCAGCGAACGGAGGGTGCGATGGAGACCGTTTTGCGTTCTGTTTTATCATCAAACAAACCTGCATCCGGGCTTGCCGTGTCAAAATCGGTATCGAGGCTGGTATTACGGTCTATATTTGCATTTAAGCTCCACATGAGCCGTTCGGTGTTATAGCCTGCGCCAAACGCGACAAATATATTATTACTGTCGCTGTTTTCTATATCCTGATAACGCGTCAGCTTGCCGCGCGTGTCTAATGACACATTCCACAGCTGTTGTTCTTCTCCGCTAAGTACAACCCTTGGGTCTAAAGTATAGCCCGTTGAACCCTGAGGATTATTATCCTCACTACGCAGCCTAACATTATCATTATATTGCGTTCTCAGGCCTACAGCAGGCTCGACTTTCCACTCAGCAGCGTAAACACTGCTTGCAGACAGCAGGCTAAGAACAATGCTCAAGGACAGGGAAGATTTAAAACTCATAATAAGGCGTTACGATGCTCGAGCTTTAGGGAACAACAACAACATCGCCACTTTGTAGAATGACGTTTTGCTGTAATTCTTCGCCTTTGGCGACATCGTCATACTCAAATGGACGACTTTGTACCTTGCCATTCACGCGACGTAATATTTTAATATTATTTGAGCTTGCATAGGCATTTAAGCCACCGGCCATGGCCAGGGCCTGCATTACATCTACATAACGAGTGGCTACATACTCGCCGGGGCGGTTGACCTTGCCCACAACATATATTTTATTATTTTGAATTTGCCTGACCGCGACTGTAATGACAGGATCGGGTATGTATTTTTTAATTTTTTGCACCAGCATATCGCTTAATTCAGATACGCTTTTGCCGCCCGCCTGTATATCACCTGCCAGCGGAAAGCTCATGCCACCGTCGGGGCGAATAATCACCTCTTGCTGTAGGCCTTCTTCTTTCCATACGGAGATATTTAATACATCACCAGGCCCAACTTTATAGACTGGAATAACTGAAGTTTCTTGAGGGGTTGCCGCTATCGCTAGAGACGCAGAGAAAATCAATGCCAACAGACTGTGTGTAAGCCATTTAATTTGAGTTTTAATATTTATATTCATTAATAACCGCTAATACTATATCCATTACAAGACACGTATAATAGGCAATGATGAGGGGTGATGCAAAGACTTTAAATCAGGAAGATATATTTGTATTTTCTAATATAATTATAGATACGTGTTTTTTATTAATTAAGCATCGACACCTCTTTGGGCCGACCCAGATGATAACCCTGCGCATAATCTACCCCCATTTCCTTAAGTAACTGCAGAGTTGCTTCATTTTCCACCCACTCCGCTATAACCTGCACCCCCATTACATGACCCACCCGTACTATAGCCTCGACCATGGCTCTATCTATGGGGTCATTTAGCATGTCCACCACAAAGGAGCCATCAATTTTAATATAGTCTACCGAGAGGTTTTTGAGATAGGCAAAGGAGCTTAAACCACTGCCAAAATCATCGAGTGAAAAGCGACAACCTTTCGACCTCAGCCCATTAATAAATTGCGTCGCCCTGGAGAGCTTACTAATCGCCGCGGTTTCAGTGATTTCAAAACAAACGTTAGATAGGTCTACCTGAAGTGACTCCGCCTCATTTAAAACAAAACTCAGCAGACCGTCATCCGCCAAAGAGGTACCTGACAGGTTAATCGCAACTACTTTATCCGTGCCAATACAACTGGTTTGCCCCAAATTTTGAAATACCTGAGAGATCACCCAGCGATCCACCTTAGGCATCAGGTTATAGCGTTCTGCAGCTGGAATAAAAGCATCCGGAGGAATAATTTCACCATTTTCATCCCTCATGCGCAGCAATACTTCACAGTGATCGCCCACGTTCACACCTTTAATAGCCACAACCGGCTGCTCAAACAACACCATGCGGTGCTCTTCCAATGCCCTGGTTATACGCCCTGCCCAGTGCATTTGCCCATGCCGCTCAGCCAACATTACGTCAGATGGCTCATAGACGTGCACCCGGTTACGCCCCATATCTTTGGCTGCATAACACGCCATATCAGCGGAGGCCAATATAGTTGATAAATCCATATTGTCTCTGTTTATACTCACTACACCGACACTAGCGCCAATTTCAAATGTTTTATCATCCCAGATAAAACGAAACTCTTTAACTGACTGGCGTAATTTTTCCGCTACCTGTGTTGCCTGTTTTAATACACAGTTTTCAAGTAACAAACCAAACTCATCACCGCCAAGACGCGCCAATACATCGCCTTCACGAATGCAGTATTTCAAAATTTCGCTCAGCTGGCGCAACAGCTCGTCGCCCGCAACATGCCCACAGGTATCATTTACAATTTTAAACTGGTCTAAATCGATGTAGCACATTGCATGATGACGGTCTTCTACATCAACATTCATTAACGCCAATTCCATCTGCTCTTCAAATTTGTGCCGATTATATAAGCCAGTGAGCACATCATGGCTCGCCTGATAAGATAACTGACGGTTTAACTTGCGCTCCTGACTGACATCCTGAAATACCACTACCGCACCCATAATATCCCCATCATCATTGCGCATGGGGGCCGTTGTCGCCTCTATGGGGATCATCATGCCATCATTTCGCACCAGGGCCGCATGATTTTCCAATACCTCGACTTGCTTGCTCTTCAGGCAAGCAAGGCTGGGTGAAGGTAACGTCGCTCCGGTATCTTCATGTACGAGATGCAGAATATCGCTTAAAGGCATATCTTTTGTCTGCCTTGCAGTTACCCCCATCAGCCTTTCCGCAACGGGATTGAGATAAACAATGGCGTCATCCTCATCCGTTGTTATTACCCCATCCATAATAGAGTGCAAGGTAATTTCGGCCTGTATTTTTTCTTTGATAAGCGCTTTACGGGATGCCTCGAGCTCTTGCTGATGCTGCACACTGGAATCCAGTGCTTCATTTACAAATTTGGCCAGATAACCCAATTCATCATTACGTCGTTCATTAAAACGTACCGATTGACTCTCATGGGTAAATTTCTTCGCCGAGGCCACCATATCAAGAATGGGCCGAGAAAGAACTCGCTGTAAGATTTGCTGCAGAATCATACCAAAAGCAAAAACCAGTCCACCAATAATCAGTAGCATTTGCTTGCGTGACTCAACAATCTGCTTATCAAGCCCCTGCATATACACATTGATTTCAATCAGTTCATGAGCTCCAGCAATTGCCGTTTGAATATAAATTTGCCCGCGGCGATGCACCTGCTGATCATTCTTCTCACCATATTGATAAACATGGCCATCAAACTCAAACATTAAGGCCTCAACAAAGTGCTCATGAGATACATGTAAAAACAGGCTTTGAAATTTCTGATGCATATATGGATAATCCATGACATGCTCTTGCTCCTGCCTGTATATAGTTTCTAGTTCTTGCTCTAAATGATGAACATCCGCGTAATAACTATTAATAAGCTGCTGCTCTTTTTCACCAAGGAGATAAGCGGCTAACAGAACGCCAACCAGCACCATGCCCCAAAAAACGATGCCGGTGATTTTTGCCGGCAAAGAAATTTTAACTGCTTTAGCCTGAATAACTTTATTTTCCTGCATCATCTAAAGCCGACCCAGCGTATTGCAAACAATACAGGGCATACACCACTCAGGCCTGCACCAAAAATAGCAAAACCCATAAACCAGGGGAACCACCATAGTGCATCTACATATGCAAAACTAATCAACAGAAATAAACCAACCGCTAATCGCCAAACCTGCTCTGAATCAACGTTAAACTTCGGGCTTGCTGCCTGGCCATAGTTTACGTATCCAATATAATCTTTTTGTAAAACATTACGCAGCATACAAATCAACATAGGCACACGTTGATTGGTTATTCCCTCCGCAAATAACAAACCAATTAACACAAACATCAGCCAGCTTATCTCAAAGTAAAGCGATATTAAAATAGCCGCACCAAAGACACCTCTATAGGTTCTATCTGTCATTAAAACATTCCTACAAAACCAAATTTATCATGTAGCATTAACCTAATTATCTACATTCATAGAATGTAGATATAGCCAGCATTTATATTCCTTGCTCTAAAATATCCCCTTTGATACGAATAATAGTTCAGTAAAGCCCATTTAGCTTTGATTCAAAGGCGAAAAAATCAGCTATAACACAAAGCTCTCAACGCGCAGACGTTCACGATTAAGTTGTAACCATTGCAGTGCAATAAGTGGAATTGCGGCGCATATTTTGCCTGAGGTGATTAAGTCCTGGACTTCATCATAGTCAATCACGACTACTTTAATATCTTCGCCCTCATGCGCTAGCCCATGAAAGCCAATGGCCTGATCGCTATCAATTAAAGCGCACAATAAATAAATTTTTTCAGAGCAACCACCCGGGCTAGAGTAAAAGCTGTGGATTTGTTCAAAGCTATGTACATGCACATCCACACCAGCCTCTTCTTTACATTCCCGTTTAGCCACCTCTGCAACTTCCTCTCCCGGCTCCACCATTCCGGCAACAACCTCCAGCATCCACGGATTGTCTTCATTAATCGCGCCCACGCGGAATTGCTCAATTAAGACGACCTTATCTTTTGCAGGGTCATATAGCAGCACACCTACCGCATCACCACGAGTAAAAAGTTCTCGATTAATCTCCATCTCTCCACCCTGGTAGGTCTGGTGACTAAGGTGACATAAGTCGACTTTAAAAAACCCCTTATACAGGGGTTCGGTTTTTAACAATTTCCACTTCATGGGTTTATCCACCTATAATGCGAATTACTGATAATATATAAGGCATGAAAACAATAAGCATTTTACACGACCTGATTGGCACTGAATTTATTCAGCAAAATGAAACCTACGTACTTATAGAAGTTATCGATGAAGAGCTCAGTATGGTATTTCAATGCAAAGGCAATAAAACCATTCAGTGCAACCAGCATGGCAATGCACACAGAAAATCTTTACCTACACACACCATTCATTGCCTTAATGAATTTAAAACTGACCTGCACCCCGTATTAAAAAAACTACTACCCGAAGAGCAACATCGGCCATTACTTAACTCGCTTCTAACTCAACAACTATAGACTGAAAGTCCATATGTTGACGACAGAGGACTAAAATTCCTCTCTTATACAATACCACTCACAATACATTTTATTAACTGCACTAAAATTTAATCAATTTGTAGGCTGGATCAAGCGTGCGGATCTAGCTATATCACACCCAATTCTGGTGGATCCGCTGCGCTTGATCCACCCTACTTTTCTTGAAAAGAGTTCAACTATTATTAGTACATGTGTACCAGTTAAAACTATGCACTATAGCGCATAGTTTTAACTAGCGTTCTGGGACAATAAATGAATAACATACAATTATAGTCGCTCAACACAGGCATGTACGAGTGATGGCCCCTGGTAAATAAAGCCCGTATAAAGTTGCACCAGGCTGGCACCTAACTGTATCTTTTTTTCTGCATTATTTGCACTACTAATACCGCCAACAGCAATAATTGGAATTTCACCTTTCAGGTGTGAAGCCATTACCTGCAATGCATGATCCGATCGGTCTTTTAAAGGCGCACCACTTAAGCCACCTTGCTCATCGGCATACTGCAATCCCTCAACACCCTGTCGCGATAAAGTTGTATTACTCACTATCACGCCATCTATAGAATATTTTATAAATGTTTGTGCTACTGCTTCAAAGGCCTCGTCATCCATATCTGGTGCAACCTTAACTACCAACGGCACATAACGATCCAGCTGTTTAGTAAGCTCTTGCTGCTTAGATTTTAAATCACGTAATAAATTACTTAAGCTATCGCCGAACTGCAAGTCACGTAAGCCGGGGGTATTCGGAGAAGAAATATTAATAGTCACATAATCGGCGTGCTCATATACCTTTTCAAAACAAATTAGATAATCATTTACTGAATTTTCTTCCGAGGTATGTTTATTTTTACCAATGTTAATACCCAAAACACCCTTGAAACCAGAGTTTTTAACCTGGCTTAATAAATGATCAACACCTTTGTTATTAAAGCCCATGCGATTAATAATGGCCTGTGCTTCAGTTATTCTAAATAGGCGTGGCTTTTCATTGCCATCCTGAGCAACGGGAGTGACGGTGCCAATTTCAACAAAGCCAAAACCACATTCAGATAAGGCCTGAAAATATTCACCGTCTTTATCCAGTCCAGCGGCCAGGCCAACACGATTAGGAAAGTTGATACCCATTACCATCACAGGTTTACGTTTTGTTTTGCCAAACAGGATGCTAATTAATTTGAATTTATGTAATAGGTTAAGCCCTTTTAAAGACAGCTCATGTGAAGTCTCCGCATCAAACCAGAACAAAACACTCTTAACTAAACCATACGGCACTAACGCCATAATTCTTACCCTTGTACTTAATAAACTAATAACTCAACGACTATGGACTGAAAGTCCATAGGTTGGCGACAGAGGACTAAAAGTCCTCTCTTATGCAATTCACTACCCATTAATAACCACATACAAATACAATCAATTTGTAGGGTGGATCAAGCGCAGCGGATCCACCAGAATTGAGTCGTGATATAGGTGGGTCCGCTTCGCTTGATCCACCCTACTTTTGTTGAAATAGTTCTAGCTTCATTAACACATGTGTAGCCACTAAAGCCTTGCACTAAAGTGCATAGTTTTAACTAGCGCCCTAAAAAATAAACTAAATTGCTTCGAAATACTCAACAATTAATTGCGCTGTTTTTTTGTTTCTAAATTCATTTACATCCAGGCGATAGGCCGCACGAATATAACCATCACTTTCTTTCATTCGCTCAATAGGTGCATTAAAGGCAATGGCCGATATAGATTGCTCTGCATCTTCTGCCTGCAATTCCATTTTCAGGTGTTTTTCACCAACCACACGCCAATCAAGAACTTCAAATTCACCATCAAATAATGGCTCAATAAAACCTTGCCCCCACGGCCCTGCATTTCTAATTGCTTCTGCTAAAGGCAAACTAAATTCACTGCCTGACAATTCGCCATCCGACTCAATAACACCCTGTAACATTTCCTTATCAGCTTGCCGTTTTACAACTTCATTAAACGCCTTTTCAAATAGTTGAAAAGCGGATTTTTTCATACTTAGTCCGGCTGCCATTGCATGGCCACCAAACTTAATAATCATGCCAGGGTGTTGTGTTGAAATCGTATCCAGCACATCACGAATATGCAGGCCTTTAATCGACCGTGCAGAACCTTTAATAACCGTATCATTATCCTTGGCAAACACAATCACCGGACGATTAAATTTTTCTTTAATACGTGATGCCAATATACCAATAACACCTTGATGCCATTCTGCATTATACAGGCTAATACCATAGGGCAGTTGCGACTGGCCGATGGACTCTTCAAGGTATTTCAGGCTTTTCATCGCCTGCTGTTGCATACCCTGTTCTATTTCTCTGCGATTACGGTTTAGCTCATCCAGCTGCTCAGCAATCATCGTTGCGCGATTCGCATCATCTGTCACCAGGCATTCTATGCCTAAAGACATATCTTCCAGACGGCCAGCGGCGTTTAATCGAGGGCCAATCGCAAAACCTAAATCACTCGATACAATACGCGTAATATCACGCCCGGCAATTTTTAAAATGGCCTGAATACCTACACATGCCTTACCTGCCTGCATGCGCTTAAGCCCCTGCGATACCAATATACGATTATTAGTATCCAGCGGCACCACATCGGCTACCGTGCCCAGGGCAACCAAATCCAACACGCTGCCCATATTCGGTTCGGCCAGATGATCAGCAAAATATGCCTGCTCACGTAGCTTTGCCCTTACCGCTAACATGACATAAAAAATTACACCGACACCCGCCAGATTTTTACTTGGAAAAGAACAGCCCGGCTGATTCGGGTTAACAATGGCATGTGCATTGGGTAATTCTTTGCCGGCTAAATGATGATCTGTCACCACCACCTGTATTCCCGCTGCGCGAGCCGCTGCAACACCTTCTATACTAGAGATACCATTATCAACGGTAATTAATAAATCCGGTTTATCCTGGCACGCTACCTCAACTAATTCCGGGCTTAACCCATAACCAAAATCAAATCGGTTTGGCACTAACGATGCTACATTGTTATGGCCGAGCATTTTCAGCACACGTAAACTCACCGCGGTACTGGTAGCGCCATCCGCATCAAAGTCACCGACGATAAGTATTTTTTGCTTCGCCTTAATGGCATTTACTATAATGTCAGCCGCTACATCTATACCCTTTAGCTGATCAAAACCAATGAGTTTAGCTAAGTTATATTCTATTTCATCGGGTGCGGTCACTTTTCGATGACTGAACACCTTTTGTAATACCGGATGTAAGGCCGACTTGAGAAGCTGCGGCGAAACATCGGCTGATAAACGCTTGATGATTTTATCTTGCATCACTGCTGTCCCGTTAACTTTAAAATCTTCGTCATTCCTGTGCAGGTATGACGAAGTCGTATTTTAATTTTCAACTCTATAACGCTAAAGCCTCATGCATAATACATAACAGGCATAACAGTCATAACAATATTGTAGGGTGGATCAAGCGTAAGCGGATCCACCAGATTCATCGACAAAGGTGGATCCACTTCGCTTGATCCACCCTACTTGATAGAGCAATCGAGCTGACCTCATGTTTTTCATATTTTTAACTTAAATCTAAAGCGATTAACGCTTTATGATTTTATCTTGCATATAACTCAGTTCGTTTTTTTAACATGCACATTTAGAGGTTTCACTAACCTCCAAAATTTTAACAATTGCCAACGATCAATATGAAACACGCGACCATCACAGGGGTAAATATTTACAGCTGATATTTTATTTGAACTTAACAGGCTTTCAATTTTTGGCAACTGCAACTGACAGAATTCTCGTAAGGCCTTTAACCATGCGTCCACATCTCCATAACAAACCGCTTCGTAGACATCATCAATAACCAGGGCACTATGCCCTTCAGGTTCCACAAAATGCTCATTAATTTTACAACCCGATTTAATTGCCAGTGCGCTTGCTAATGCATCACAAGTATAAACCGCACTGTACACTTCAGCTGGTTCAGCAATTGAAAAAACTTCATCCCATAACCACAGGCCATTTATGTTTAATTGATGATTATCTTCTCGCTGCTGATTGACCGCATGCTGAAAAAATAGCATCTGCGCTTCATTGAGAATTTTGCGCCACCATAGAGCATCGTCACCTTCTGGCATAAAATGTTTTATATCTCTGCCCAGCGAATAGTCAATTGAACTAAAGCTTAATTGTAATGGTTTTAGCGTTTGTAAATACCAGCGATCTGCCGCGCCCAAATGTAAAGAAACACCATCTTCAATAAAGTGATGATTAAATGCCTCTATTAATTGCACTGCTTCGTTTAATTCAATATCAAGTAACTGGCTACCAAGTAATACGGCGTGATCTGATTCCGCCTTAAAATGCACAGGATCAATTCGATATAAGCATCCCTGATCTGGTGCTACCTGATCAAACTCGGCGGTTAACTGACATACCGACAAATTGCATTGCGGATAAATAAGTGACTGCAAGCTTGCATAATAGCCATCTGCTTTGTATATCGACTCGTTCGCCCGCGAGAGCCAGCTATTCAATACTTTAAATTCTGGCTGTTTCAACTCATCCGCAAAATACGCCGGTAAATCGGCAGAGAACGGCCCTAACAGGCCAGGAACAATAAGATCTAGCACGGTCTTCACAGCAATATAACTCGCATAACTTATAGTGACCGCTGGCGAACGATTTCAAACAAACAAACACCGCTAGCGACAGATACGTTTAAACTTTCAACCTGCCCTGCCATGGGCAATTTAATTAGCTGATCACAATTTTCACGGGTCAGCCGGCGCAGGCCTTTTTCTTCTGCGCCCATAACCAAAGCTATTTTTTCGCCAAATTTTACTTCATATATATTATTTTCGGCTTCACCCGCCGTTCCCGCTATCCAGACATCATTGTCTTTAAGTAGCTTTAAAGTTCGGGCTAAATTAGTTACCTGAAAAAAAGGCACTGTTTCTGCTGCACCACAGGCCACTTTACGCGCAGTTGGTGTGATTCCTGCCGCTCTATCCTTCGGCACAATAACCGCATCGACTCCCGCTGCATCAGCAGAGCGTAAACACGCGCCTAAATTATGCGGATCCGTTACGCCATCCAGTACAAGTAAGAATACATTGTCTTTTTGTAAAATTTCTTCAAGCGAGGTTGCAGGCTGTTGCGCCGAGGCCTTATAACGTACGGCGACACCTTGTGTTTTATGGCTATCTGCCTGCTTTTCCAGATCTGTTTTTTTAAGGTATTCAACTGAAATGCCTTGCGACTCAGCAAAGTTAATCAACTGCGTGATACGTTTATCTGTACGGTTTTTTTCAACCAGCAATTGTAAAATATTAACCGGATCATTCTTAATGAGTGATTCAACCGAATGAAAGCCGAAGATAATTTGATGTTGTTTAGAACTCATAATGCTTGAAACATGCTCGTTAGTTATGTGTGCCCGGCTGAAAAGCCAGACTGGTTCGGTAAACACGCGTATCTAATTCGTTTCCGTGTAAACCAATAAACAAAGTTGTGGGTATAACACTGACTAATAAAATATACTCTTATTAACTGGTATTGCGTGGGCTGGATCCAGCAAAGCGGATGCGGGGATATTCCCACACAGGTGGATCCGCTGCGCTTGATCCACCCTACGCAGCCTTCCCTGGGCATTCACATGAACACCCACCGAGCGACAGAACGGAAATATCGCTAAAAATAATTTATTAATAAACATAAGTCTCATTAGTAACTTACTTCTTGCGGGCTTTCTTTTTAGGTGATGACTTTTTTGCTGGAACCTTCTTAGCTGGAGCCTTCTTGGCTGGAGTCTTCTTAGCTGGAGTCTTCTTGGCTGGAGTCTTCTTGGCTGGTGCCTTCTTGGCTGGTGCCTTCTTGGCTGGAACCTTCTTAGCTGGTGCCTTCTTAGCTGGTGCCTTCTTAGCGGGAGCATTCTTGGCTGGTGCCTTCTTGGCTGGTGCCTTCTTGGCTGGTGCCTTCTTGGCTGGAACCTTCTTAGCTGGTGCCTTCTTAGCTGGTGCCTTCTTAGCGGGAGCATTCTTGGCTGGTGCCTTCTTGGCTGGAACCTTCTTAGCTGGTGCCTTCTTAGCTGGTGCCTTCTTAGCTGGTGCCTTCTTGGCTGGTGCCTTCTTAGCTGGAGTCTTCTTAGCGGGAGCCTTCTTGGCTGGAACCTTCTTAGCTGGTGCTTTCTTAGCTGGTGCTTTCTTGGCTGGAGCCTTCTTGGCTGGTGCCTTCTTAGCTGGTGCCTTCTTAGCCACCTTCTTAAGCTCTGCCTTTTTCTTAGCCGCTTTCTTCTTAACTACTTTTTTCGGCTCTTGCTTTTTCTTCACCACCTGTTTCTTAACTGGCTTTTTAGGCTCTTCAACTTTCTCGGAAGGTTTCTTAGAAACCTTCTTATCCTTTTTCTTAAAGTCTTTCTTCTTATGTTTAGACTTTTTCTTCTTGTCTAATTTTTTCGAAGAATCTTGCTTATCGCCCGAACCACTTTTGCCAGAATTTTTTTTTTGACGTCCTGGCTTTTCCTGTTCTTCGTGCTCAATTAATTCAAAGTCAATTTTACGCTCATCCAGATTAACACCAGCTACATTAATCAGCACCCAATCACCTAGCTGGAAAGTCTCTCCGGATTTCTCGCCTGTAAGGCGATGAGTAATCGGATCGAACTGATAATAATCTTTGGGTAAATTAGTAATATGCACCAGGCCTTCAACATAAATATCTTTAAGCTCAATAAATATACCGAAGCCCGTAACTGAAGTAACGGTGCCTTCAAAATCTTCACCAATATGCTGCTGCATGAAATCACATTTTAGTGACGATACTGCATCACGTGTGGCTTCATCCGCACGACGCTCATTAGCCGAGCAGTGCTCACCCAGATGCACCATATCGCTGTGACGATAGAAGTAACTGCTGACCTTCTTGCCTTCGATAATATGACGAATCGCACGGTGCATCAGTAAATCTGGGTAACGACGAATGGGTGAAGTAAAGTGGCCATAATTTTCTAATGACAAACCAAAGTGGCCTTCATTATCTGGCGTATAAACCGCTTGCTGCAATGAACGTAGCAATACCGTTTGAATAAGATGGAAATCAGGTCGACCTTGTATCTCGCTAATTATGCGCGCGTAATCCTGCGCTTCAACTTTACCTTTTTTCTTGAATTTTAAACCCAGGCCTAAAATGAAGTCTCTAACATCATCAATCTTTGTTTCTTTAGGCCCGGCATGCACACGGTAAAGACCTGGAATTTCATGCTTACCAAGGAACATCGCCGCTGCAATATTCGCAGAGATCATGCACTCTTCAATAATTTTATGCGCCTCATTTCGTGAGGTAGGCACAATGCTTTCAATGCGTTTTTCGTCATCAAAAATAATACGTGTTTCTGTGGTTTCAAAATCAATTGAGCCACGCTTTTTACGCTGCTTAATCAATGCATGATACAGGTCATATAGTGTTTCCAGATGAGGCAGGACTTCACTGTATTCACTGCGTAATGCTTTATCGTTATCTTCAAGCATTGCCGATACTTTGTTATAAGTGAGTCGTGCCTGAGAATGCATTACCGCATCAAAGAAATTAGAACTCACCATTTTACCGTTGGCATCAAAGTTCATTTCACAAACCATACACAAGCGATCGACATGTGGGTTCAATGAACACAGGCCATTAGATAACACCTCAGGCAACATCGGAATAACGCGCTCAGGGAAATACACTGAGGTGGCTCGATTGTATGCCTCTACATCCAGCGCGCTTTCGCGTTGCACATAATGAGACACATCGGCAATCGCCACGTATAGCTTCCAGCCCTTGCCATTTTTCTCCGCATAAACCGCGTCATCAAAATCTCGTGCGTCTTCACCATCAATCGTCACCAATGGCATTTTGGTTAAATCTGTGCGACCTTTTTTATCCGCTTCAGTGACCTTTGCAGAAATGCTGGCAACCTGCTGCTTAACGTCATCAGGCCATAAAAATGGGATATTGTGTGCATGGATAGCAATGTCGATTTCCATACCCGGCGCCATATGGTCACCGATAACATCAGAAATACGCCCAATCGCACGATTTTTAAAGGTAGGCTGCTTGGTAATTTCAACAATAACGATCTGGCCGTGCGTTGCACCGCCCAACTGATCCTGTGGAATTAAGAAATCCTGCGTAATACGCTTATTATCGGCAACCACAAAGGCGGCACCCGATTCGATAAACAAACGACCCACAACACGGTCATTGGCACGTTCAGTTACATTAATCACCGCGCCTTCACGGCGGCCACGACGGTCTACACCGGAAATTTGTACCACTGCACGGTCACCATGCAGCAATGTCTTCATTTGGCGCCCATGTAAGAAGATGTCTTCGCCACCCTCATCTGGCACAAAAAAGCCAAAACCATCAGCATGCGCAATCACTCGTCCGCTGATCAGGTCTTCCTCATTTACAGGAACATACCCATCTTTACGGTTACGTATCAGCTGACCATCTCTCACCATCGCGCCCAAACGTCGACGTAAAGCCTCTTGTTGATCTGGTGAGTTCATCTCCAGACGGCTTTCTATATCTTCGTGCGACATCGCACCTTCTTCATGAATAACCTGAAGAATCAGCTCACGGCTAGCAATAGGGTTTTCGTAATTGCTCGACTCCCGATCACTCTGTGGATCTATCAGCTTTTCGGCCGATTTTTTTGACTTGAATTTCTTCGATTTTGACCCACGATTGGGGCCAGATTTGCTGTTTTTATTGCGATTACTATTGTTCGTATTGGACATTTGATGGGAGTCTTAAGTATAAAGGCCTAATTGTACACAAACAGGCGCCAGAATGCGCGCTTAGATATACATCGATTGCAGGCGTAGATTTTTCACAGAATTAGAGCCCGATAAACACAATACATGCCACTTAAAGCGTCATCTCGCTATATTTTTATGCACCTGCGATCAACTATTTTCAGCCTTCTATCAATAACATATCGTCGAACTGGACCATAATAATTATTGCCATAATTTAAGTCTCTACGTTCATTCGATTTAAATCTACGATCTAAATTCATCTTATGACCAGGGCTTTTGGAAATAATACCATCCTGCAGACGCCGCCGAAGTTGAGTACTCATAGCCCTTTTTAACTCCTTGTTTAGACAGACAAACTTTGAGATATACTATCCCTATCGGCACTAAATTACATTAATTGAATTATCATTAGCAAAATCCTGACTTACACAACAACCATGAACTGAAAGTTCTTCTCTTATGCAGTTCACTACTTGGCTTAATAAGCACATTATAATTCAATCAATCTATAGGGTAGGTTAAGCGCAGTAGCCCCACAATTTCACCCTTTAAAGCGGTGGATCCGCTGCGTTTGATCCACCCTTGTATCTACTATTCTCCGCGTTTTAAATATCCAGTAGATAGTGCGCCTGCAACTAGTCGACCATCTGCCGTGGAACAAGTAGTCTGCTCAAAGATTCAATGAACGAAATTTAAAAAATTTAATGTTTCAACCACTGATTAATCTGCACTACATCCTGCGTAGATAAAATTCCCGCCGCCTGTTTCAATCTCAATATATTTAAGATGTAATCATAACGCGTTCTGGCATAATCACGTTCCGCACCATATTGCTTACGTAAAGCAGCGAGCACTTCCACAGAAGTACGCGTACCTACCTCAAAACCTGCCTGAGTTGCTTCATAGGCAGACTGTGTAGAAATCAGCGCCTGCTTATAGGCATTTACCTGCGCAATGGCGGCGGTTATTCCCAGGTAACTATCCCGACTTAGCTTTATAGTCTCACGCAGTGTCTTTTCCCGCAGCGCTTTACTACGCGCCTTCAGTAACACAGCCTGTTTGGTTTTTGCCGAGGTTAATCCTCCACTGTATATAGGAAAAGACAAGTTCAAACTAATCGTCGTATCGTCGCTATCAATATTGCCACTATTTTCAGGGTCTAGACGAGTATTATCATGCGATAATCTAAGACCCAATGACGGGTAATGACCTGATCGCTCTATAGAGATTTGTTTATTGGTAATATCATACGAATAATTAGCTGATTTTAAAGCGAGATTATTTTTCTTTGCTGTTTCTACCCATTGATCAATATTTGCAGGTTGAGGGACAATTAAGGGTATTTGCTTAGCCAAAGCATTTAGCGAAGCTGGCAATTCACCAATAATACTGCGCAATGTTTCGCGATTAGAAAATAATAAATTTTCTGCCTGTATTTCAGATGCAATGGATAAATCATATTGCGCCTGAGACTCTTTAACATCGGTGATAGCAATTAGACCAACATCAAAGCGGCTTTTTGTCTGCTTAAGCTGTTGACCTATGGCCTTCTTTTCTGCCTGAGCAAAGGCCAGGTTATCACCCGCAGCCAACACATTGTAATAGGCCTCGGCAACTCGCACTATAAGCGCCTGTTTTTGTGCATCAAAATTAGTTAGTGCAGCTGCAATATTTATATCTGTCTGCTCAAGCTTTAAATACAGATCATGACTATAAATAGATTGCGTTAAAGATACCGTATAACCAGTAGTGCCATAGTCACCAAACAAGCTGCTATAGCTGGTCGGACTACTACTGTTCTGTGCAACCTGTTGGGCATATACATCTAAAGTAAGATTTGGTAATAGCGCAGACCTGGTTTGCGAGCGCGTGCTCAGAGCCGCCTGATATTCAAATGATGCGGCGAGAATTTCCGGGTCATTTTTTTTAGCCAGCTCATATGCCTGCAAAAAATCTACTGCAAATACATTTTGGCTCGCCACTAAAATACTTAAACCGAGGAAAGATTTTTTTAATACATGCTTCATATTACTGTGTCACCTTCTGTCTTTGCATTTCTGCTTTCTCATCATAATCAGTCGCAATCAAGGAATAGAATACCGGTACAACAAAGAGAGTAAATAAAGTACCGACGCTCAAACCAACTGTAATAACGAGGCCTATATTATTTCTTGAAACAGCCCCTGCGCCTGATGCCAAAACAAGTGGCATAACGCCAAGTACCATGGCTGCTGTTGTCATTAATATTGGGCGTAGGCGTAAAGCCGCCGCCTCTTTAACCGCTGTAATTTTATCTACGCCCTTACGCTGCTGCTGGTTAGCAAACTCAACAATTAAAATACCATGTTTAGATATCAAACCTATCAAGGTAATTAAACCAACCTGAGTATAAATATTCATCGTAGCGAAGCCAAAAAACAATGGAATCATCGCACCAAAAATAGACAATGGCACCGCCATCAAAACAACAAATGGATCACGAAAGCTCTCAAATTGCGCAGATAATACCAGATATATTACGATCAGTGCCAACACAAAGGTCATCAATAAAGTTGCACCTTCTTTTTCAAACTGCCTGCTTTGTCCGCCATAATCATACATAAAACCACTCGGCGCAATCTCGCCCAATGTTTTGCTTAAAAATGCATGGGCATCTGCAATAGTTGCAACGCCAGGTAACGGTATGGCTTCTATTGTGGCCGAATTAAGCTGTTGAAACTGCGTCAGGTTATTTGGCACAACTTCCTGTGTGATTTTCACCACAGTTGATAATGGCACCTGTTCACCTGTTTGTGTATTTACATAGAGTTTTTCAATCGCTTCTTTAGTTTGCTGAAAACGCTTATCTGCCTGAGGTATCACTTCATAACTGCGCCCCTGCATATCAAAATAATTACTGCGGAAATCACCCAGCTGAATTGCCAGTACATTACCGATATCGCGCATGCTTATACCCAGTTGTCCCGCTTTGTCACGATCAATTAAAACATGAGCCTGTGGCTTATTAATACGCAATGTATTATTCACCATCATAAATACACCACTGGCGATTGCCTTTTGCTTTAATTCTTCCGACACTTCAAATAAGGTATTGTAATCACTGGTGGTGGTAATAACAAAGTTGACCGGCATTCCCATCGGTGTACCCGGTAATGAAGGTGGATTAATCGCATATACATCCATACCCGCGACACCAAATAATTCGCCCTGCAACTGTGGCTGTATATCCATCTGGCTACGATCTCGCTGACTCCACGGTGATAATACCATCCCCGCCATAACATTATTTTCTACCGGCATACCCGCAATAACAAATGTTTGATCGTATTCAGGATACGTACTAAGAATATCTTCAACCTGTTCGGCATAGGTTTGCACATATTGAACACTGGCATTATCCGGTGCGATACCCATGGTAAGAATAAAACCCTGATCTTCAACCGGCGCTAGTTCCGACTGCGTCATCATTAACATGGCAACAATCGCGAGTAACAACACACCAGCACCTATTACGATAGCTGTACGGTAATACATTAACGTACTATCAAGTACACGCGAATAACTTTCTTTAAGTCGATTAAATATTTTATCTATAGCGACGACTAATGGGCGCTCCAGTGCCTGCTTATTGAGTAATTTACCACTCATTAATGGCGACAGGGTGAGCGCAATAAAACCGGAGATTAATACCGCACCCGCAAGCGTAAATGCAAACTCACTAAACAACGCTCCCGTTAGGCCACCCATAAATCCAATCGGTGCATAAACCGCAGCCAGCGTAATGGTCATCGCGATAATGGGCATGGCAATTTCACGCGCACCAACTACGGCGGCTCGCATGGGCTCAATGCCCTCTTCAATGTGCCGGTGTACGTTTTCCACAACTACGATGGCATCATCAACAACTAATGAAATTGCCATTACCATTGCAAGTAAGGTTAACAAATTAATGCTGTAGCCCATCATCAACATAAAGAGCGCAACACCAATTAAAGACAGGGGTATGGTTACAACGGGTATAAGAACAGAGCGCGGTGATCCCAAAAATAAAAACACAACAATCACCACAATAAGCGTTGCTTCAATTAATGTTTTTATTACTTCATTTATAGACTCATCAATAAACATGGTGGTGTCATAGGCCAGGTATTGATGTAAACCGGTGGGTAAATCTTTGGCTATTTCTGGAAGTATTTTTTTAATGCCATCTGCAACGTCTAACGGATTTGCACTGGGTATTGTTTGTATACCTAAATATACCGCCGGCTTACTTTGATAACTCACTATCTGCCGTTCGGTATTGGCTGCCAGCTCAATCCTTGCAATATCCTTCAGGCGCACAACACCTTGCCCATCACTAGTGACGATAATTTTTTCGAATGCCTTTTCATCCTGTAAAGAGGTACTGGCACGAATTGATGTCACGGTATAACTATTACGCAACTCACCCGCAGCAGACTGAAAGTTATTTGCAAGCAGTGCATCGTTTACCTGCACCGTACTTATATTAAGTGCACGCATTTTTACCGGATCTAAAAATATGCGCATCGCATATTCTTTACCCCCGAATAAAGCCGCTCGAGACAAGCCCGGAACTTCGGCCATTTTCGCCTGCACTACGCGGCGCAAATAATCCGTTATCTGTGTTTCACTCATGCTGGTACTTTGATACGCGATATACATAATTGCATCATTACCGGCACTCGCCTTGGCGATAACAGGATCACTTATATCTTTTGGTAATTGCCCCTGCACTTCATTTATCTTACTGAGCATTTCCGCCATTGCGGTGTTGACGTCATAGCCGAGATCAAGAAATACCTCGATCATCGAGATGCCCGCACGTGAACTCGCCTTGATATAATCGATGCCTTCAACACTGGCAATGGTTTCCTGTATCGGCGTGGTTACAAAGCCCTTTACCAATTCCGCATCTGCACCTGGGTATACGGTAGTAATGGTTAACTGGCCTATTTCCATTTCCGGATATTGGCGAACCTGTAAATCATTTAATGCACGTAGGCCAAAGACCAGTAACAACAAGCTAAGGACAATCGAAAATACAGGTCGACTAATAAAAAAGTCTGTGAATTTCATTATTCCATACCTTTTAATCGAGCCTGCTCAACAAGCGTAACGGGCATGTTATTGCGTAACTTGCTGACACCCGCCTGAACCACTTTTTCGTCACCTTTTAATCCTGACAAAATGGACACTCGATCTCCGCGCTGCTCACCGGTAATAACCTGCACGCGTCGCGCCATCATTTTTTCTTCATCATCTTTTTCTACAACAAATAGCGCATTACCAAAAGAGCTGTAAACGATGGCCGTTATCGGCACTACAATAACGTCCGCTGATTGATTTAGCATCAAGTCAATATCCGCATACATGCCCGAACGTAATAAGCCCCTGTTGTTTTCAAGTTCTGCGCGTACACTGATATTACGTGTTGCTGCATTAAATTTTGCATCTATAGCTTTAACTTCAGCAATAAAAATCTGCTCAGCATATGCGCTCACACGAAGCTTAACCTCAAGGCCAGTTTGAATATTCGGGAAGTATTTTTCTGCGACTGAAAAGTCGGTATACAGCTTGCTGTAATCTTCAAGACTAACCAGCATTGTTCCGGGTGCAACATATTGCCCTGTATTAATCTGCTTAATACCCAGCACGCCGCTAAAGGGTGCACGTATAGATTTTTTAGCGATGCGCGCCTGAGTTTGTAGCACATTGGCCTGCGCCACTTTCAAAGCAGAACGCGCATTGTCATAATCAGTATCAGAAACAGTTTTCGCCTTCCACATATTTTCAGTGCGCTTAAACAATGTGCGTGCAAGGTATTCCTGAGCTTTAAAACTTGCCAGATCCGCCTGTTCAACATCATCATTTAATGAAACCAATAAGTCGCCGGCCTCAACCTGCTGTCCTGATGTTATGTGAATTTTTTCTACAATGCCCTCCACTTCATTACTGATGTCCACACCTTGTCGAGCAGATAAGGTACCCACGGCTGAAATACGCGGTTGCCACTGTGTTTTTTGCGCATTGATCACCTCAACACTGGCAGGTGGTGGAGCACCAGCCGCCATCATTGCCATACCCTGCTGAATTTGTTGATACTTAATAAAACCCAGCCCAGCTATAACTATTAGAAGTACAAATACAAATATTGCAGTGCGTTTCATCATAATTCCTTGTTGAGAACATACTAATTATTCAAGCTACTAAGTATTTGCTGACTTTATAAAAGTAAACTTGTGGGTGTAGTTTATTGCCCACTATTGAAAAAGTAAACCATTGAGTGTACTTTATTAATATTAGAGATTAGTTACAAGTAATGAATAGCACATGATACCCGAAAAGAAACTTACCGAACTTAAACGCGAGGACATCATCGAAGCCGCCGAACATGAGTTTAGGACAAATGGCTTTAGGTCCACCAGCATGGATCGCATTGCAAAAACAGCTCAGGTGTCTAAGCGGACTGTTTATAATCACTTTGAAAGTAAAGAATCCCTGTTTCAGGCTATCTCACTGAAACTGTGCGATAGCTTTACCCATGTGTCAGATTACTCTTATGACGCGGGCACTCCAATTGAAAATCAGCTGAAAATCATTGCCGAACAGCAAATGAAATTGATAACTTCAGATGATTTCCAAAGTACCCTAAAAATGATTACCACAGAATCATTTGCTTCTCCGGTTCTCACTAAGGAAAACCTTGAAAATTTTCAGGAAAGTAGTATTGGCGTGGTGAAGTGGATTACAGCAGCGACTGAAGATGGAAAACTTTCTGTTAGCGACCCGATATTGGCCGGTAAACAATTCCTTGCACTGATTGAAGCATTTGCATTATGGCCGCAACTGCATGGCTTCAAGCCTACACCCACAAAAAAAGAACAAAAGAAAATTATTGATTCAGCAGTGCGTATGTTTATGAACACATACGTTAACTAAACGACTATGGACTGAAAGTCCATAGGTTGACGACAGAGGACTAAAAGTCCTCTCTTATACAATACCACTCACAATACATTTTATTAACTGCACTAAAACTTAATCAATTTGTAGGGCGGATCAAGCGCAGCGGATCCAGCAGAATTGAGTCGTGATATAGGTGGGTCCGCTACGCTTGATCCAGCCTACTTTCTTAAAAAGAGTTCAACTGTCATTAATACATGTGTACCCGCTAAAGCCTTGAACTAAAGTGCATAGTTTTTACTAGCGACCTAAAAAATAAACATTGGTCTTTTTCTACAATGACATTAACAAACTGGCCGCACTCAAATTTGAATGCGACCTATTTGTGAGACGCTAATTAATCAACGATCAGGTTGCCATTTGTTAGTAGTCCATCAAGAATTTGCTGATCGGTTAATGATCCACCAACAGTAAGATCAACACCAGTTAATGTAATTTGTTGAGAGGCTTCAAATACACCGCCACCATCGGTATCTACATTAATTACGGTTCCACCACTACCATCACTGTCAAAGTGCAAGTAATCGGTTAAGTTATTGGAGTCTTCGCCTTGCAACATATCTGCAAGGTTCAACACATCACCACCCGTACCTAAAGTGAAATCTGTAATCACATCATTAGCCGGTATTAAAGTACTGCCTTCATCACCACTAGACCAAACAAACGTATCACTGCCTGTTCCACCCGTGAGTGAATCATCACCTACTCCACCAATCAGAATATCAATACCTGAACCACCGAACAAACTGTCATCACCTGCTCCACCTATTAACAGATCATTACCTTCACCACCGAGTAGCAACTCATTACTATCGTTACCAATTAATACATCATCACCTGCTCCACCACTCATCAGACTTCCATCTGACATGGATATTTCTGATGAACCATCCGCCATAGTGACATAGGTGCCATTCATAACAGAGCCATCACTCAGGGTGATTTGAATGCCAACACCGGCATTGCCAAAGTCTGCACCTGCATCACCACCCAGTCTATCCGTGTCAACGCCAAACCAGAATTCATCACCCGTTGTAAATGAGTTTGCTGCAAAATTAACAGTTAACGTTGGGCTATTATCCGGCGCATTAAATGATACATCTGCACTATTAATCGTCGTATCTGCACCAATAGCCGGGGCCGATGATCCACCACCACTCGTATCAAAGTATGCATCGCCATCTGTGCCCGCACGTAAATCCAGTGTAATTGCGGCAATTGCCAAACCACTTAAACTTTCAGTAAACCTAAAGCCTATTTGATTGCTTTGATTATATGTACCACCGGAACGCACGACTGCATCAACAAAATTACTCGCGGCTGGCGCAGCACTTGTACGTGCATTAATAATAATGTCATCACCATCTGTTCCAACTATTGAATCACTATTTACGACTGACACATCAACTCGCGCACTGTCGGAAACCAGTCCGTCTGAAATTTCATACTTAAATGATTCGCCATCAGCCACATCCGTTAATGTCACTGAATCGGCATCACTACTAAGTGCAGTACCTGCGTCTGGCGTTACGTTAGTAACATTCATTGTGCTGCTAATAGTGTCATTAGCCATTAATGAATCATAATCAATATCTAATGAATCACCCACCGCCGCATTTGTTATAACATTGTCACGGTTCGCATCGATGTTCGCTACGTAATCAAGATTTATAATAAGATCAATAGCTTTGGTATCTCCATCACCATCAACACCTGTAATTACAAATATTTCCTGCTGACCCGTAACCGTTTGTTGTGGATTAATGGTGTAAAGATATTCACCCGTTTCGTAGTTGATCTCCATGGATCCACCACGAGAAGTAGCAATCGATTCCACTACATTGGTAACAGGAACATAACTATGTGTTACACCATCAATGACTATCGATTCTATATGCCCACCATCAGCACCCATCACAATACCGGTAGCTCCCGCTCCCGATAATATTGACGAATCACCCTGCACAATACCTGCAGAAACGGTATCCAGTAATGTCTGTTTTAAATCGAAAGCATCTAGTACCTGAATTGCATAAGGATCAACATCACCATCTGCATTTACATCAGGGAATGCAATGGGCTGCAACGAACTTAGATTTACATTACCGGTAATACCAATACCGTAAGAAATATCGATATTGTTAGTCTGTATAAATTGTTCCCAATTCCCTTGTAGCGTTGCATCAACTTCCTGACCACTGCTAGGCTCTCCATCAGAGATAAAATAAACCAGTGTTGTATCCGCTACAGGTGGCGCATATCCTGACATGGTTGCATTTATTGCATCATCATAGTTTGTACCACCGCCTGGAGTAACACCATCAAGATAATTATTTGCAGCACCCTTATCGTCTTCATACCACTGCGATTCATTTACAGTGCTTGAGAAGTCAACAAACTTAATATTTACATTTCCTAAATTATCAAATGAATCGAACATGGATGACAACGCTTCTTTCGCAATATCCATTCGAACCTGATCGGCGTTGAAGTTTGCACTTCCAGAGTTATCACCTTCTAAATCCCAGGCCATACTGCCTGATCTATCAAGCACAATAACCAGGTTGGTGGTTTGTGTTGAGGCATCACTGTCTACAATATTTGCCGTTACATCCGTACCAATTGGCGCATCATCCACAATGTTGATGGCTAAAGAACCATTGGTTTGTGTACCGGTTGCACTTTCAACTGTGTATATAAACTGATCCGTATCGTTTAAACCCTCGGTTGTTGCATTTTCCAGTGTGTAAACATAATCACCTGCGTTGTAATCAACGCCAGCGTAATTACCTGCTTGAGCAAACACTTCTAGTGTACCGGCTGCACTTTGAATTGTGATCACACCGCCCACTGGAGAGTTACCGTCTATTTCCACAAGATTGCTACCCGCTTGCCCTTGCAATAAGTTACCTGTGGTAACAATTACACCGGCATCTGGTGCTGTACCCATAGCCAAGCCAGATTCCATCACGCTATCTACTACATCAATAGCCACAGGATCATTCACACTAATAACTTCAATATCGAGCGTTTGTGATGTTGATATTGAATCATAATTGCTTTGCTCTGTACCTGTTGCTGTAATAGTAATCGAATGATTACCACCAGCCAGATCACTAAGCATTATATTATTCTGATCCCAGCCGCTCACATCTATAGATGTAGCACCGGCACTAGCCGTAAATGTATTTGTACCATCGCTAAGCGTAGCGCCAACAGGTATATCTGATACAAGCGTTGATAAAATTTCAGAGCCATCAATATCTGTTAATGCTGACGCAATATTAAAGTCTAGAGGTACGCCTTCATATGCAACAACATCCACGTTTCCATCGGCTAAAGCGACAACTCTGATATTGTCATAAGTTACACCGGTATCATTATCATCAGTCCATAAACCAAATGTACCAATTGCTGGGCTAGTTGAATTTGCACTTAACATTGTTGTGCCATCGACTAATACATCGATACCGCCAGATTGAGTCACCGTCACATTTAAGTTAAAGCTTGCAGGTAGCTGCTGTTGGTCCAGGGTATCAAGAACTGTTGAAACACCACCAACAACACTCACCAATTCAAAATCACGATACGTTGAATTTCCAGAATAATTACTATCGTAATCGTTCCAACGAACCATGTAATAATTTTGGTTATCTGTATACCCAAAAACAACACCCACGCCATCGTTACCAGAAGATGACCCACCTATAGTTGTGCCTACATCCGCAGAAATTGAATAACTATCTAATGCATTTAAATTGCTACCATCCTGGTTTACATCATAACCAAGGAAGCCACGAGCCGAACCACTATCTTCTACCAGTGATCCATTGCTAACATACCAGTTTGGTGTAGATCCATTAAAGCCAACATAATTCCAGCCATCTGCATTACCGTCATTAAAGTTATCGTTAAATATAACTTTATCTGGTGATTCATTAAGCCCAAGCTGAAGATTCACTGAATCTGCAACCGCTGTAACATTAATGGTTGCCGTTGCTGGTGTTGCATCCGTTAAACCATTTGCATCAGTCGCTGTGTATTCAAAATCAGTAGAGCCACTCCAGTTTGCATCTGGTACAAAATACAATGTAGCCTGATCACCTGTAGCCGCATAATCTACGCCGGTTGCAGCCAAGGTTGTTAATGCTGCGTCTGTGTAAAGTGTTCCGTCTGTTGGTAATCCGCCTAAAGTAAAGCTTGAAACACTACCATCAACATCGCTTCCACTTAATGTGATCGCGATACTTGCGGCATCTTCAAGACCGGTACTATTAACGTCGTCTGTTACCGCAGCAGTAGAATCGATAGTGCTAACACTGCGAGTTGCTTGAACTGCTGCATTACCTGCAACGTCTGATACATTTGCTGAAACTGTATAGGCTTCACCATCGGGTAAACCACTTAGGTCTATACCTGTAATATTCCAACTACCGTTTGCCTGAACAAATGCTGTACCGCTAAACAAAACGGTGCCTGATACGCTAGTAATCTGAATGGTTACTGGTTGATTAGCTTCTGCACCTGTTGCAGTACCGTTTATTGAAACGGAGTTATCTTCTGCGTCATCTATAACATCATCAATTGCTACTGCATTAATAGTAACAATCGGGGCTGTTGTATCCGTTACAGTCACTGTTGAAGTTTGTGTTGCAGTCGCACCATCATCATCCGTAGTTACAACTGTAATGATTGCATCACCGCTGAAATTAACTACCGGTGTAAATGTGATTGTGTTATCCGCATTAACAACTACTGAACCTGCAGCAGGATCAACACTTGCAGTTGTAGAAACAATTGTTCCATCAACATCTGCTGCGTTGTAAGCAATAGTGACACTACTTACATCAGTTGTTGTTGCCGTAGATTGAACGGTGAGTGTTGGAGCATCATTTACATCCGATACAGTTATTACAGAAGTTTGTGTTGCTGTCGCACCATCATCATCGGTCGATACAACGGTAACCGTTGCATCGCCATTAAAATTTTCAGCCGGTGTAAAGGTAATCGTTCCGTTTGCGTTAACGATTGCACTACCCTGGGCAGGATCAACATTTGCAACCGTATTAACAATAATTCCATCCACATCCGCTGCAGTATATGTAATATCAACTGAACCATCTTCTGCAACATTGGCAGTGGACTGAACCGTTAAGGTCGGAGCATCGTTAACATCACTCACTGTAATTACAGAAGTTTGTGTCGCAGTCGCGCCATCATCATCGGTCGTTACAACCGTAATGGTTGCATCGCCGAAGAAGTTTTCAGTCGGTGTAAATGTAATTGTGCCGTTGGCATTAACCACAGCCGAACCTTCAGCAGGATCAACTGACGCGGTTGTTGAAACAATGGTTCCGTCAACATCTGCAGCAGAGTAAGTAATTGATACAGCATTGTCTTCAGAAGTCGTAGCAACAGACTGAACTGTTAGTGTTGGCGCATCGTTAACATCTGAAACTGTTATTACAGAAGTTTGTGTTGCAGTCGCGCCATCATCATCGGTTGTGACAACCGTAATCGTTGCATCGCCAAAGAAGTTTTCGGCTGGCGTAAAGGTAATCGTGCCATTCGCGTTAACAACCGCAGAACCTTGTGCTGGATCAACCGAAGCCGTTGTAGAAACGATTATTCCGTCAACATCAGCTGCAGAGTATGTAATGTTAACTGAACCATCTTCCGCAACATTTGCAGTTGATTGAACTGTTAAGGTCGGAGCATCATTTACATCACTGACTGTAATGACAGAAGTCTGTGTCGCTGTCGCACCATCATCATCGGTTGTTACAACCGTAATCGTTGCATCGCCGAAGAAGTTTTCTGCCGGTGTAAATGTAATTGTACCGTTTGCATTAACAACGGCACTACCCTGGGCAGGATCGACGTTTGCAACTGTTGATACGATGGTTCCGTCAACGTCTGCAGCAGAGTAAGTAATTGTAACTGCGCTATCTTCCGCAGTAGTCGCAACGGACTGAACCGTTAGTGTCGGTGCGTCGTTAACATCTGAAACTGTTATTACAGATATTTGTGTAGCCGTCGCGCCATCATCATCGGTTGTTACAACGGTTACTGTAGCGTTACCGTTATAGTTTGGTGCTGCGGTAAACGTAATCGTGTTATCTGCATTTACAATCACTGAACCTTCAGCAGGATCAACTGACGCTGTTGTTGAAACAATGGTTCCATCAACATCAGCTGCAGAGTAAGTAATCGTTACTGGGCTATCTTCAGAAGTCGTCGCGACTGATTGAACTGTTAGTGTTGGAGCATCATTTATATCGCTGACTGTAATGACTGAAGTTTGCGTTGCCGTAGCTCCGTCATCATCTGTTGTTACAACGGTTATTGTCGCATCGCCGAAGAAGTTTTCAGCTGGCGTAAAGGTAATTGTACCGTTTGCGTTAACGACTGCAGAACCTTGTGCAGGATCAACACTTGCAACTGTGCTTACAATCGTTCCATCAACATCGGAAGCAGAGTATGTAATGGTTACACCAGTATCTTCTGCAGTAGTCGCAATTGATTGAACCGTTAGTGTTGGCGCATCGTTAACATCCGATACTGTAATGACAGAAGTTTGAGTCGCTGTCGCACCGTCATCATCGGTTGTTACAACCGTAATCGTTGCATCGCCGAAGAAGTTTTCA